>QDKV01005176.1_pt1 | contig 31697 bp, 43 predicted proteins | sample 1861101 | NCBI WGS metagenome assembly QDKV01 (sample SAMN04275158, study PRJNA302643) | Fungus metagenome, whole genome shotgun sequencing project. | isolation source: fruitbody | host: Mallocybe terrigena | place: Sweden | collected 2013 | reverse complement strand
TGGAGACGTCTGGATGATGCAATTTGCTTAGCTGTTTATTATAAGTCAGAATTTTGAAAAATTCCGCTCTATCAATGTATTACTTTGTAGAAGTGCGACTAGGATTACTTCAGGAACTAGTGTTGAAACCTTTTTAAACGAGGAGTACGCACTTTAATTTGAGACCTGGAAGCTGTGGGTGGAACGCCAAGAGTTTCATAATGTGTGTTCCGCCTAAATATTATCGCGAAGGTGTTTCCTGAATGCAGAGACTGTACGAAAAGTGGTTGAAGTCTGGTGAATATCATGATGTGTTGTGTTCGAACTCCGGCTGCTAAAAAAGGATGTGCAATAAATAATTACATCTGAATGTCCGTTTCTGGTTTCTACTTTACTATATATGATAACATTTCTAGTGTTTGTAACAGGAACATTCATTCCCCTCATCCCTCAAATTGCGAACGACTTAAATACGACAAAGGCTGCTGTGAGGTTAGGTCTCAGCACCGTATCCTTTCATTTTTCATGACGCTCGAGTTACTCCTTATCTCAGCTTGGCTGTCAGCGTATCTACCATTTCGACCTCTTTAGGCACATTCTTGGTTTCATCGTATTCCAGTTTCTGTATGGTCCCGACATTTTCTTAATACCATTGTTAACCCTATACTTCTAGATGGAAGGAAGCCAGTTTATCTGTTCAGTATCCCTGTAGCGGTAGTGGCATCTCTGGGAGTCGCCGTCTCTCAAACAATACCTCAGTTACTTCTCTGGCGATTTCTACAATCTGTTGGGGCCTCTCCAGGGCTAATTATAGGATCTGCCGTCATTGGCGACATTTACAAGCTTGACGAACGAGGAACGGCGATGGGTGTTTTCTTTGCGATAACCCTGTTGGGGAGTGTAATTGTGCCGTTATTCGGAGGTTTGTCCCCTTCATTCATAATCATTCTTTTCAAGCAATCTATTCCGAATCAGGTCTCGCTGCTCAATATTCATCTTGGCGTGTATTGGAATTTTCTATTGGGTTATTTGCTCTTGGAGGGTTTTTCATGATGCTGTTCCTCTTCCCGGAGACCTATCATCCCGGAGCAAGAGGATTTGATAGGCTCAATCCTGCTTTTCATCCAAGATGGCGTCCTGTATTGATAAACCCATTTCAACCACTAGAATTATTACGAAGCCCAGATTTACTCATGATTGTAAGTTGTTTTACTGTTTATCCTATCTCCATCACATTACGTCTGCTTCAGACCATGACTAGCTTCTCAGTCATTTTGACTGAGTATGGTCTGTAATTCCGCCTTCGATTGATGGCCGTTACTGATACAAATGGACTATCAGTCCTTTTGTTACCCATTTCAACCACAATCGTGCGTGGTTTCTTATGTACCACGGCTATAAACTGATAGACCCATAGGGTAAACGATATGAAATCATCAATCAAGCGTATATTGGCGCTTGCTTTTTACCTTCTGGCCTTGGTGACATTGGTCGGTGGTTATGAACGATCTCTCCCTGTCCACATTCTGATTTTCGTGATTAAGTTGGAACCATATACGGAGGAATTCTTTCTGACAAAGTAATTATCAGGTCGCATCGAAAACGAGGCGGTGAATGGCACGCCAAAGATCGGTTGAAGGCTGCGATACCGGGTGTTCTTGTCATTGCTCCTCTTTCAGTTTTGTTTAGTGGTCTGCTGACGGAATACGTTCCTGGAAAAGTTGGACTTGTCCTTGATCTTGTCTGCCTTTTCTTCAATGGCGTCGGGGTCAGTTTGATCATCAAATTTAGTGTTCTCTAATAACTCCGAAAGATTGCCTGCAGGTTAACATTGTCCTGAGTGCGCTGGCAGCATACGTCGTTGACTCCCTGCACAATCGTAGTGCAGAAGCGCTAGCCGCTTATACGTACGTGGTTTACGTTTTCCATACAACATGGTGATTGAGAAATCATCCTGCAGAGGGCTCCGCCAGGTTCTAATTGCCTTTGTGATACCTGCTATCATGCCAATGAACGAGAAATATGGTGTTGTGATCATGAATTCGGCCTCTGCCCTGCTTGCGTGGATGGGTTGCCTGTGAGTAGCATGCGTGCGAGTTAGTCGTTTCAATATATGACTATGCTCTACAGAACCCTCTTCTTTGTGCTTGATTTCGAAATATGGTAGACTGTTGGTGGCAATTGCTGTCAGAAATAGTTGAGCAATCGCGTTCGACTGGCAAGTCAGATCGATCTTTTATGCTGCTCCTTGCGGATTTTCGAGGAACTACAGCTCCTATGATCAGATGACTCGTGGGGAGATTGCCTAACCTCGTAAGCGGTATCAATATAAAGCGAGTCACTTACACTACTGCCTTCTTGGGTACAACACAGATCTTTAGCGCCTCCCATCATGCGAAATGACTCGAGCTGTGAACGAGGTCGATTTAGTCGGTATAAAAAACTAGTAACTCTTGCTTCGATCAACGTCCTCGGAAGATTTCGTATCGCCGCTGCTGAATTCTGGCTAAAGAACACGAGGATGTAACAGGTTCTGGGCTACGTGTTGCTGCGCATTCCTAATAAGGTGTCGCATTTAATTTGAGAGACTAGGTTGGTCTCACGACGAGTCATATCTGCCAAAGCGCTTTCTCTTATCGATGGACACACGTTTGACCCGCAGCATGTGGATGAATATAAAAACCAGCCATCCTACTCCCCTTTTCCCCCAAGAACCCGCTTGTCAGTACTACACGTACTCAAAGCGAGCCTTTTCAAACTTTCTGCTAGCTGCTTGTTAACGTCGACAAGACATGCCTCCAAGACTCGCTCCTGGCCGTGGTGGCCCTCGCGGAGGAGGAAACCCTCCTCGTCGGGGTGCCCAGGGCGGCAGTGCAGGTCATGGAAGCAGGCCAGGTCTCGCTCTTGAAGCGGCAGGTAAGCAAACTTCGGGGAGATGTTTGACATCTTTAAATTGTTGTGTTCTTATACAATATCTTCATACTTTACCCTTGTTTATGAAGTCCGAACTGATGAGCTTGCGGTTCATGTGAAACGACCCAATTTTGGAACCGCTGGGCGTGTTGTCAAGATCGAAGTCAATTCGTTTGGAATCTCTGTACCCAACAGTGATATCTTCCATTATGATGGTATGTGGTATAAAAAACAGACCAAGTTGTTGTTTTAAGTTGTTAATGCGTATTGCTCTTCCCTGTTCATGTTGCAGTTGGTAAGTTCTTTGGGAAATTGCCATTTATAGACGGCTGACTTCGTAACAAGTGATTGAACCAGACAAATTTCCTGCGAGATTCAACCTCGAACTTTTCGGAAACCTGCAAGATTCAGAGAGAAATATATTTACTCTCAAAGTTGTCTATGACGGAAGAAAGAATGTATTTTCCCCTCGCGAATTGCGTCTTGGAGAATCAGGTAGTCGAAAGGTGTATTTTTTATTTCTTCCTGTTTATTATGTTTATTTTTCTTATGTATTACTTCTCTCCCGTAGTTTGCTGTCAGCGCTCCATTTAGAACTGGAGGTGGCAACCCCAATCAACCTCCAAAGGTCTACCACATAACCCTTACGAAAGTTGCCAAGATTAATACCGAGTCCGTTGTTATATCCCTCCTTTCCGCGAGATCCTGAACATCTTCAACAGGGTTCTTCACCGATTTACTCGTGGCGAACAACCCCATGACGAAAGGGTTCTTACCGCAATCATGGTGAGATGGTATTTTACACCGTGCAGTGATTCTTAACTCTCTCGATCGTGACTTTTAGGCTTTTAATGTTGTCGTTCGGATGAATCCCATTTTGAAGTACCCTTTTGACAAGAGATCTTTTTATACTCGCCAAGATAGAAAGGACATAGGACATGGACTTGAGCTCTGGCGAGGCATATTTCAGTCGTTTCGCCCAACAATCGACCGATTGATCCTTAATATTGATCTGAAGGCTGGTGTGATGTACAAAGAAGGTCCACTGCTCTCACTCTGTCTCGATTTTTTTGGAAGACGTGATGCTAATCCAACAGCGCTTTTCTCTTCGGACATTTTCCCTATCAAAAAACGTCTTGAATTAAGAAGATTTCTTGTTGGACTCCGTGTCCAAACACCCACTACAGGCACAAAATTACGCACAATCCGCGGACTCAGCGATCTTGGGGCCGAAACCCATACATTCTCAACTCGCAGTGGCACACAGACGACTGTTGCTCAGTATTTCGCCAGTCTCGGACATCAACTACGCTACCCATCTGTGATTTGTATTCAGGTGGGTGTCTTCCATCGAAATATCCAGGTTTTACGTCGTGCTTAAACAGGTTTTCCCAGGTCGGAGCTGATGCGATGATTCCGCTCGAGATGTGTTATGTTCCTCCTGGTCAGATTGCGAGGAAGCAGCTGTCTGATGACCAGGTTAGGAGTTTGCAAGAATTTTCAACCATCAAGCCGAGTTTGCGATTGGAAAAAATAAAGGCTGGTCTGTCGGTAAGTAAGGGTTTGGTCATGGTCGCGCTTTGATGACATGGCATTTTCTATGACCAATTAGAATCTTCGAAATGGCAATAACGACCAAGACACGGATTATGTGGAGGAGTTTGGAATGGAAATTAATACTGAACCTCTCACAGTCGATATGAGAATTATCCAACCTCCAAAGCTACGATACAGCAAGGATAGCAAACCACAAGTTGTGGTAGGTGTTCAGCAATTTTTTCCCGCATGAGCATATGGAGTAATGTTTTCAGGAACCTCGTAATGGCTATTGGAATATGTGAGTTTTATCATCCTGCAACAGCAGTGAACTAATTCAAAATTGAGCACAGGACAGACAAAAAGTTTTTCCGCCCAGCAAAAATTGATCGCTGGCTCATAGTTGTCTATGAGTCGTCCAGTCGGTTTTCAGATGCTGACACGACACAAATGATCGCCTCTTTTCTCCGTGCATGTGCGAATGTGGGTAAGCACTAGTGTCTCTTTATGTTTTGGTCTGTACGAAAGTTGGCCTTTCATTCAACAGGAATATCAGTCTCAACGAAAAATCCCATCATCAAGTACGAGAATGGCCACGGTAATCTGAAAGCGCAGTTGCTTAGTGCTGGTAAAGAGTGTGCTCAAAAATTTGGCGGCCTTCCCAATCTCATCGTGGTGGTCCTTCCAAACGGAGCTGGTGAAATTCGTCATGCGATCAAACAGTGAGTCGTTTGCTCGTTCAAACGATTTTATACTCAGCCGTCGCAGCTTTGGAGATGCAACAGTACTGTCATTAGAATTTGGAGAGTATTCTTTTCCTCACTGTTTAACTTAGGTTGGTGTTCCGACGCAATGTCTCAAGTCTGTTAATTGCAAAAGGGCAAATCAACAGTATTGGTCGAATGTCATGCAAAAGTGAGGGAGCCCTAATTAACATAATCAAGGATTAATTATCGGATGATAGAGTCAATGTGAGGCTTGGCGGGATCAATGCCATTGCGGAATCGGACGCCATTGCACCGTTTCTGAAGAACCACTCCCAACCGACTATCATCATGGGTAGGTTGTTTGTCCTTAAAGTTCGTTCGTGCGATCTCACTGAAAATTAGGTGCTGATGTTATCCATCCATCACCGGGATCCCAAGACCGTCCGTCTTTCACCGGTGTGGTGGGCAGTGTTGATAGTACCGCCGCAAAATATGTTGCAACCAGCTTCGTTCAAGCTGGTCGTCAGGAAATGATTGCTGATATGAAGGAAATGTGCAAGGTAAGGTGTTAGCTATGTCGGTCTACTCTTAACCTCATATTTATCTCAGCATGTCCTTACTCTTCACATGGACTATCGTGCAAAAGTAGAAGACGCGGGGAATCTAAAGGCCCCAAAAAAATTGATATTTTACCGCGGTATGACAGATCTCGGTTGTATTGTGGCAAAGACTGATAACTTACGAAGACGGAGTATCCGAAAGACAGTTTCAACAAGTCTTGGATGGCGGTGAGTATCAAGGCTGCGAAGTCATATAACGCTTAATAACAAATTGTTTTTCAGAACTTCCATTGATCAAGGGTAAGCCTTGTTGGGTCATATTTTCTCGCAGCTGAGTTATAATAATACGTCTTACTAGAGGCATGTCGGGAGCTTGGAATTAACCCGAAGATTACGATCATCGTCGTCGGAAAGCGGCATCACAATCAGTATGACTTTCTTTTCGTCCATTTCATTAAAATGAACTGTTTCCAGACTGTTCCCTGGCAATTCCGGTGTTGCGGATAGGAGTGAGAACTGTCCCGCTGGAAGTGTCATCGATAGTGGGATCGTACATCCCACTGACTTCGATTTTATTCTTCAAAGTCATGCTGGTATTCTTGGCACTAGTCGCCCTGCCCATTACTCGGTATGTTTTTCATTGCCGTGACTCGGAGCTCGTAAAAGGACTTATATCATACCAATATTTCAGGTAATTCATGACGTAAGTGATTTTGCTTGCGGAATCATCTTTCGGAATTCTTAACCGTCACATTTATTAGGAAATTGGCTTCCAAAATGTGGACTCTTTGCACGCTTTGTCATTCGCATTGTGCCACACTTACGCACGTTGCACCCGATCAGTTTCCATCCCGGCCCCTGTTTACTGTTCGTGTTTCATTATTAATATCTATGGCAATTCTCAGAAAGGAAAAACAGATGCCGATATCGTATGCTCCAGAGCCAAATTTCATTATGATCCTACAGGGAGTTTGAGCTTGTCAGATACGGCCACCCAAACATCTGGCACCGGCTCCGACACTGCTTACCTCGAAGCATACAAAAATGCATTCAACAAGCTCCATGTGAATCAGCAGCGAAACATGTACTTTGTCGTATGTGATCAACAAGTTCTTATCCGAGTGTTGTCCTGACAGTTATATGTGCAACAGTGATCACTTCATTCTGTCTCTTGTTTTGAATAATATGCCTTCTCGAATTTCTTGTAGTAACTATTAATCCAACGAAATGTCAACCAGTAACCGAAGTTAAAATGCAATTATGAATATAAAATTTTAAAAATTATAATTGGGTGTTGTTGGACCCTTTTTCGGGTAAAGTCTCTGTTGTAGTGGTAGTTCGTTGACAGGCGACTTGAGTTCACGTAGTTTCCACCGTATCCAGCGTAGCGAAATCTAACCTGGCAGCCCAGATGTTGTCTCCTCCCGAAGCAAGTGTGGTTACTTTGTAGATTTTTGCCGAGTCGACAAGTTGACCTTTGATATTAAGAGCGAACAAACTGGATTGTCGGGATGGCCATGGAATGTTTCCCATTTGGCAATACCTTAGTTGAACTTGAATTTACTGGGGCAGATTTTTGGGATGTTTTTGAAGGTATTGTACCGAAGCAGAACATCAAGAATAACCGAAGTGTTACAAGTTCCTCGTGACATTCTCTGAATCGATATCTGAGCGCGTGCCGCCAGCATTGATGATAGCCGCGATGGTAGAGTTAGGACGATAATCTTCCATTGCAAGGTGAACGGTGCGTTGAAATGGACGGAAGGCCTTCGACCACTCCACGATTTGATCCTTTAGCAGGAGGTCCTCGACCGTCGTGCTATAAAGGTGAATAGGAGTACTTTCATACTTGACCACCTATCAACTCGACATCGATAACCCAAATACTCCCCCAACGGAACGAAGTGAAAACAAATACTTCGTCTCCGTCCAGTTTTTTTACGATCGTAGGATATGGCCCTTTGTAATGACCGCCAATTATCAGAGAAATGTTGTTAGCCTTGACAAGGGCAATATCTTGGTCGTATCCAATGTGGGTCAAGGCAACGATTCGCCTGACCCCAGGATCTTTATATAGTTGACGGTACGCAACAGAATTCTCGAAAGTAGTATGATTGCTAGGTAGTTTCGGTAGTAAGCGCCAACACAGCAAGCTTATGCTCGTAAAAAATCTCGTGAGGAATGAGAGCGCTAGCAAGACATTCGTTTTTCGAATGAATATTGCTGAAAATTACAAGGATAGTAAGAAGCCAGCAAGCAAGTCGCCTCCATTATCGAACTCATGATTCCCGAGGTTTATAGCATCAAAACCAAGTTGATTAAGGACCTGATATCCCCCTTATGTGTTAATCAATGACAGTCTTCACCCTCAATTAACCTCCAACGCAACCTAAGGGGATCAAGTGGCGCTTTAACTAAGAACTTTATCAACACGGCCCGGGGCTGTACATTCTCCGTGAAGAAAAGGTGAAATAAACCAGGTGAAATTACAGGTGAGGAAGAGGCCAAGGGGAAAACGGAAACATCAAGAACAACTTCACCAAAAGGTCGAAAGAGCGAAGGGGCAGGCAGACAGTGTCCTGGTGATCACGAACCTTTGCCCATGGATGAAGCAGAGAGAAATACGTTTGGCTCTATTTGGTAATTGTTTTAGGCATGTGTGGCACCAACCTTAACCGCTATATCAATCACTGCCTTTCGTCGATTGGATTCCGTCATGTTCGACTGGGCGACTGCGCACCTTTTTTGGCCATGATACTTATCTAGAGAAGAATACATATAATTTTCTTGTTCGGAAGCTGTGCCCCAAGGGATATTTATGAACCAGAGTATGTTCTCCTCAACGTCATAAACAAGACCCACCACCATGCATCTCGTGCTCTCCACTGGAACTCCGTATAATGCCCAGTATTCTGATGGAGGCCAAGTTTTGTACAAAGTAGACTCGTCTGGTCTGGGTATTCTTGGTCGGACCATCCAAATTTCGCGCATACGTGTACCATTTGAACTCGGAAGGTCATTTGGCGACCAAATTCAGCGCACGTTTCTCGCTCGGATTGATTATAAAGTTTATCGAAATTCGCGCATCAATTATCGGGGTATGGACCAATCGTCAAGTGATATGTTCAGGAAGAGAAACTTTGGCTTTTATGGGAGGTCAGTCATCACCGATTCACCCGTTGGCATGATAAACTGATATTAATGCAAGAAATCGAATCTTCACCGGTGCAGACGGGAAGGAGTATGTCTGGAAAATGACGATGTCAACTTGTAAGGTAAATCAATACGTCACTTTGCCTGGAAGCCAATAGCTGATTGCCAATCCCCCAGCTCTTTGTGAACAACTCTTCGAACACACCTGTTGCTGTCTTTCATCCCAAACGGCTTGGAATATTTCGAAAAGGACGTCCAGCGTCTCTCGAGATTTTCCCTGCAGGAGAACACATGGTCGATTTGATCGTTGTAACGTTCGTATATGTGGAAACGCTGCGCAAAGACAGAGAACGTCGGAGCCAATCGAGCGGTGGCTAAGAGTCTGCTTGAATTATCTAAGTCAAAGAATGGCGCTATCTCTAATAAAAAAAACTTGATCTATTTTTCAAAACAGCAAGCAAAGAATGAAGTAAATGTGCTGGCACTGCCTGCAGAGGTAAATTGAAGGTCTGGCATGCTTCGTGCTGGGATCCTCAAAAATACAGTCTTGAGCTGAGCGCTGAGCGCTGATTACTTATAGCGAGTATGCCCTAAATTCGAAAAACTAACCCTGCACAGTGACCGGCGAGCCATTACATTGAGTTGTGGAGCGAGTACGAGTCAAATTTCAACTTGTCAAATTTGGGTGCTCAGCTCTTTGATAAATATATTACGCCATATGGTAAACTCGGTACTCCATTTAGTGCAGTGTCCGTCTTGCGGCTCTTGCCTGATGAAGATTCCAGTCGCTTGTCCAATTTGGCGGAATTCGGCCATATGTAGACATAAAAACGAGCTGATCTTTGAGTCCGAGTCGCTGTCGAGACATTAGACATTTACTATAAGAGCTAAGATCTAAGATTGCAACCCAACCCGGGCCTTTGATCTGAGATGCCCAAATCTGGTAGTTTTGTTACTCGCTTCCACAACGACTTGAACTGTGTAAACAAACGCGCTGAACATTGCAAACGCAGTCTATCGATCTTGAGTCAGCCGTACTGAACCAATTTTGCACCCTGTGGCCAATCTGCTGGAATGCAAGTGGTATGACATATGCAGAATTTTGGCTGGCATGGGACAAGTATATCATGGAGGCCCCACTTCTCCTAGTTCGGGTGCAAGGTATACCAAGATTTCTCATGTTTTGCAGCAATAGGTGTATTTTCCTTGGCCAAGGTAGCCTTCAAAAGAAATGTGGTAAGTTGGTTGTCGAGATTGAGTCGAGATTGAGTCTTTGCCTGAGTCCTTTATCATTCGCCAAAATTACCTCACTCCAAAAATTATATAATGACATGAATCTTATTTGACAGGTTACTTAAAGACATGAGGCCGACGACAACGATCTACTGTAATACTACAATGCTCCTCGTCCTATCCACAGGAACACCGTGGAATGCCAATTATTGCAATGAAGAAGGTCAAATTATTTACAAAGTAGAATCACCTGGCCTGATCACTCGTACCATCAAAATTTCTCGCGTCCTTCCACCGGTTGAGCCTGAACCAGATGCAGAAGTTGGTGAAGCCCAGTTTCGTGATGTGTATGAATCCGTCGCCGAGATCGATTATCATCTTTTCCGACATTCGTATATCAAGTATGGAGGTGTAAATGTATCAGTGGATGATTTTTTTAAAAGGGGAGGTTTTAGCTTTTGGGGGAGGTGAGTCGTCTGTGGTACCACAAGTTCATCCAGCTTTGACGTGCTGCAGAAATCGACTTTTCACGGGTCCCGATGGGAAAGAGTATGTATGGAAATTGACTTCCAGAGTGTGTAAGGTAATGTATTATCTTCCTTTCAACTTTGGGGTCCACACTGATTTCAACGACTAACTCTTCGTAAAGCTCTTCGTAAAGGACTCTTCAAATACACTTGTTGCCATATTCCACCGGAGACGCCTGGGAATACTCCGTAAACGACGACCGGCATCTTTCGAGATTTTCCCTCCAGGTCAATTTATGGTTGATTTGATCCTCGTAACGTTCGTATACCTAGAGAAGCTGCGCACTGACAGAGAACGTTCGAGCCAATATGCATCGCACGGCGGTGGGTAGGGATCCGCCAATTTATGGATAGAAATCATTGGATCCCGGAGGGGGTTTTCAACTCAATTTCCATGTTCGGACGTTTTACTTTTCTTTCACGAATTTTTTGTTTCTGCTTTTCTATGGAAATGATGATTTGGATAATCGGAGAGCCATCTAGTGTTCGGTATTTGTGACATCTGTATGCGATTTCGGCACACGGAACTCGAATTGGAAACTATGCCGTGGGTGCGGGGTCTCCGCACTTCAACGCGGTCATGTGATACTGACTTATGCACATTATCATGCTCTCGTTGGCCTGAGCACATGTACGCTGTCGATATGAAGGATGAGTTTGCGCTTGTGGATTCTTTGATGATGAAGGAGCATTATAAAAAGTTGATAGACCGTGTGGCTGCAGTGTTCCAGTGATCACCGCCCGGCGCCGACGTCGCCCAACACTAGTAACGGCATGTGATCTTCCTAAACACGCGACCACGCCGTTGGACGGTTTAACGATGTAGAATGGAAAATGAGGTACACCTGATTGTGTACCATGAGGAAAAAACAAGATAAAATCAAAACATTCTCGGAGCGCAATGAGGGAGCTTAGTAACAAGAAATAACCGAACTGTTACACAGAGTCATTGAGAAAACTATATATAAATGGTGAGCCGATTATCGACGTTTATTTTTCTTCTTCAGCCAATATGTGGCCACCACGCAGGGCTCTGTCATATGTTGTTTTCGTGACGACTGCACTCGTTCAAGACAGCTTCGCTGCTGTGGTCGATCCCAAACTTCTGGATTCATGCCCAGGCTACACGGCGACTGGTGTGCAAACAAGACCCAATGGACTGAGTGCTCAACTTGTATTGGGTGAAAAGCCGTGCAATGTTTTTGGTGATGACATCCACCGGTTATCGTTGGATGTAGTCTATGAAACCAGTAGGCTTTATCTATCCAACAATTTCTCATTTATTAAAGAGTTGAAAGACGACAGAATTCATGTCAAGATTTCAGATGCATCTTTTCCTCGATATGAGGTTCCAGAATCTGTTTTCCCTCGGCCACAGGGTAAGGGTTATACCACATCAGAGACTGCAGTCATTGGTTTCAATTACACGACATCGCCGTTCTCTTTCTCTATCTACCGCAAAACCACACGGGAGGTCCTATTCTCAACGGCATCTCATCCAATTATCTTCGAACCTCAGTACATCCGCGTCAAAACTAGCATTCCTGCTCATGCCAATATTTATGGGCTGGGCGAGCACACACAACCTTTCCATCTCCCCACAAGTAACACAACATTGACCCTTTGGTCTCGCGATGCATATGGCATTCCCACGGGCACCAACTTATACGGCAACCATCCCATTTACTTCGAACATCGAACGACGGGGACTCATGGCGTTTTTCTCCTCAATTCCAATGCTATGGACATCAAAATTACCGATGGCGAACCCGGTGGACCTGCGTTAGAATACAATGTCATTGGTGGTGTCCTTGATTTTTACTTCCTTGCCGGAAGCGAAACAGATCCAACCGAGGCAGCAAGGCAATATGCTGACATTGCGGGCAAACCGGCAGAGGTTCCATACTGGTCGTTTGGGTTCCATCAATGCCGCTTTGGGTACAAAAGTGAGTCTGATATTTATAACAGTATTATGTGAGGCTGATTAAATACTATGTCCAGACTTCGTTGAGGTTGCAGATGTCATATCTGAGTATGCAGCTGCGAAAATTCCACTAGAAACTATGTGGACTGACATCGGTGCGAAGCAATAAATCCCTCACTCCTCCAGAGTAAATAACATTATGACATGCAACAGACTATATGGACCGTCGGAGGACTTTCACAGTCGATCCTCGCTACTTTCCAATGAGTCGGATGCAAGAAATTGTTTCATATCTCCACGCTCATGATCAGAAATTTGGTATGGCATACCTGAATTATTGAGTCAAAGCTGAAACGTTTGTAATAATTTTAGTCTTGATGACGGATCCGGCCATTGCTTTCTTACCTAGCTCGGGCTACGGTCCATACGAACGTGGACACTTACTTGGTGTCTTCTTGAAGGAAAAAAATGGGAGCGAAAGTTTGGGCGTCGTTTGGCCTGGTTTGAATGTTCCACAATCATTCGATTTTGTGCTAACTTGACATCAGGTGTCACTGTGTTCCCTGATTGGTTCCATCCTACGGTTCAGGAGTGGGTATTTTGAAAAAGTTTGAAAACTTCCTTTCGGCTATTGACCGTATTATTTCGAAGCTTCTGGAACAAGGAATTCCAATTATTCTATAATCCAGTAACAGGTCTTGATATCGATGCTGTATGGATAGATATGAATGAGCCAGCAAACGTAAATGCAGTTCTTTTTAATCGATTCTTCTTCTCACAACTCTCTCCAAAGTTCTGCACCTTGCCCTGCGATAATCCATTTCAGCAAGCCATCGAGCAGCACATGCCCCCGGCTCGCGATTCTTCTCCTCCAGATCCCAATACACCTATCTTCTTGGCCAACTCGAGCAGCCATGATGCGAAACGTGATCTTTCCAACTCTCCCTTTGGCGTCCATATCGCTTCCTGCGACGATGATTCGTCGCCACAAGGCACTGCTCAGCCCTTGCACATGACGACTCGTCGGGGTGTTGTACCTCTCATGGCAGAATCTGACAACCAGCGAAATCTCCTCAACCCTCCGTATGCGGTGAACAATGCTGCTGGTGCACTTTCAAGTAGGACCGCTTTCGTAAGTTCCAAATTCGCTCCTCTGGGTCAACCCTTATCTATGTATATAGACCGATATCATTCATGCAAATGGTCTCACTGAATATGATACGCACAACCTTTTCGGCCTAATGATGTCAACGGCGACGCGCAATGCCATGCTGGCCCGCAGGCCAGGAAAGAGGACACTAATTATTACTCGTTCGACATTTGCTGGAGCTGGTGCACATGTTCAAAAGTGGCTCGGAGATAATTTTAGCACCTGGGAACATTACCGCAACTCTATTGCGAACATGCTTGGGTTTGCCAGCATTTATCAAGTGCCTATGGTTGGAAGCGATATATGCGGTTTTGGTTAGTTCTTACCTACAATGCAGACCTCGTTTAATGACATGCGCATACTGACCACAGCTCAAAATACCACCGAGAACCTTTGTGCCCGCTGGGCAGCCTTGGGGGCGTTCTACCCTTTTATGCGGAATGTAAAATCGCAGGAATTCTTGAAATGTAAAGCGTTTTAAATTTCTTTCTTTCAGCACAACGATATTGCGTCGATTAGTCAAGAGTTCTACGTCTGGCCGACTGTTGCTCAAGCGGCCCGGAACGCTCTTGATATACGGTTCGCCCTCGTTTTCAAGACTCATTTATTTTACTCAACAATACTTCCCCAGGTACCGTCTCCTTGATTATATTTACACTGCCTTCCATCAGGCAAGTGTCGATGGCACACCAGTCCTTCACCCTATGTGGTTCAAGTATCCCAAGGATTCCAATACTTTCGCTATTGATCACCAGTTTTTCTACGGCGACTCCATTCTCGTATCACCAGTTACACAAGAAAACGCAACATCTGTTTCCATATACCTTCCGAAGGACACATTCTACGACTTTAAAACCCTTGCTCCTGTCGAGGGCACCGGCTCTGTCATCACTCTCAACAACGTCGACCTCACTCAAATCCCAATTCACATCAAAGGTGGTGTCGTTTTACCTTTGCGGGTCGAGTCTGCCATGACCACTACCGCATTGAGGACGAAAGACTTCGAACTTATCGTTGCGCCGAATTCTGTGGGTGAGGCCTCTGGTCAACTTTACTCTGATGATGGCGAGTCCTTGTTGCAAAATGTATCAACTCTCGCCAAATTCAAATTCAACGACCGGAAATTGATTGTCTCGGGACATTTTGACTGTCCCTTGGAAGTCAAAATTTCGAAGTTGAGGATACTCAACGTACAAGAGACGCCTCGTCAAGTTTACATTGACCAGAAACTTACCCAGTCGTATCACTATGACCAGTCATCGAAGGTTCTGGACGTAACAATCGGAAGACCCTTCACTGGAGGATTCGAAATGCATTATAACTAAGGTATGCTCCAAACATTTTGAGGTTCCAAACCTATTCAATGACGATTCTTGAAGTGATTTCGTATCAGCGCGAAGGTAGTTAATAGATTCTCAATAAAAGATAAAACCGTAGACTCGCCCTTGAAATTTAACGGACATTCTAATTTTTTCTTCTAAAACGAGATATCAGTAATAATTAGTACATCGAACACAAGCGCATTTTACTATTCTCTGTTTGCTTGTCCTTAGGATCAAGTGCTTGAGGTGCACTGGGTCTGAATTGTGAGCTTGGGTATTGGTTTTGAGTTATCATCACGGGATGCGTCAGTCGACGCACAAAGCGAGTTGAGAGCCCAACTTTCCACTGCCAGAGAGAGGAGCACGCTCCTTTTTATCGCCTATTCAAAGGTGCTTACAGATGAGTAATAGTTTAGCTAGCTAGTTAGAGTGGATGCAGGTAAATCTTTTGTCAAGATCTATGCGTAATCTAGGAAAACCTCAGCAAGGAGAGTGGGATGCTGTCAGGGAGAAACAGCATGCGCTGTCGGTATATAGAACACTTAAAGGCACTTATTAAATGGAAAAATGCCATTTGTCGGATCCACTTTGCACGGGTTTAATGCCGGGTAGTAAAACCTTGTGCAAGTGAAGCCGTAACCTGTGCCATCACATTTAAAATTGGGTTAAGTAGGCATGAATCAGCCCGAACCACTGGCAGACCAAGGTGAAGGCCCTTCTATTTGCTAAACCCCCTGCGTCTAATGCGCTATAGAAGATACAAAGAGTGAACCAGAGTTTCGCATTATCCGTTATTACATATTTAAAACACAGGTGCTGTACTGCCTCTGATCGAGTTGAAGGAACTACATACTTCAATTTCAAATCTTGTGTCACCACGTTTATCCAAAACCATCAAATTCGCATAAAAATTCCTGACACTCCTGGGTTAAGCGGAGAAACACGATTCACAAATGGGATAATATGCTTGAAGGCTACTAGCCTTTACTAGTAGTAACTTGAAGGGCCGGTCCCATTGAAGGCATAAGGTCCAATTATTTTGGATGTGCTTCCAGACTTAGACTCGAAATCGAACCAACTTGAATGAGTTACTGTAACAGTCTAAATCATTAAAATCTGAAGGGCACAAATCACAGCACCAACCGGGGCCTTGGATTTACTTAAGGCCATACAGCTTAGGCGAGGATCAGGGCCCACGCTCACAAACGGCTCATGTCAACTGCAGAATGCGAAAGATCATGGAGGCCCAAAAGAGAGTGTGTGTAAGAGAAAAGCACAAAGTTAGCGGTTTCTCTCGAGATTTCAGTTTATTATTTTACAATTTCTCCAACCACAAATATTTAATGGTGTGAAAGATGGCTTCCTCCTGAACAACAAGAATACAAGTGGGTGTGGGACAGTTAGTAAGACGAGGGGAGTGGAAGGAGGCTCCGTCAAGACGCCTCGAACTTGAAGTTGAACTACAGTTAAAAAAACCAACAAATAGATCGAGTTGCAAATAATATTTGGCGGGGTCTGATCTGGATGAAGAACTTGAAGCTAGAGACTCGGAGAGTCGAATTTTCACAGCCGTCCTGTCCCGAACTGGCTAGACTTCTGACTTTGGTCACTCACCCGTTAAACTTTGGTTAGAACTTCGAATTGGGATGTGGACACAACGGATCTAGGAAGGGTTACTTACGCGCCTGGATGTTGTAAATGAGACAGGTCGTTGTTGCTTTTTTGTTAAGATTTTAGATCTGCGATGGTGACTCCAAAGAAAGTTTTCAACTTGCGGTACTATGGAGATCTAACGGAGTTGCTTTAGCCGGTATTTGAAAAGGGCACGAGGCCACAGATGGATTTATATGGCAGACACAGCAGATGGCGGACACGATTTTCCGGAATCGGCGATAGTGCTTATGTACGAAATTTCCATGCACATTGACAAGACCAATATTTTTTCCCTTGGGCAGTTCCAGCCTTCCAGGAGGCGCTTAGTTGATTTGTTCAGGGAGCATGAGACTGGTGGTGGTGAACTGCTTCCGAATCCCAATGGGGAACCTACGACGTTTTACAGATGGAGCCTCGAACATGTTCTGTAAATTTTTGGTCGATGACTTGTCGGGTACATATATGGTTGGATGTTGGTGGGCTCAAGGAAGAGGGGACCTTTGTATGTAATATTGGGGTCACCGTTGTAAATATCCAATGACTCGGAGATGAGGAACAAAGTATCGTCCTTGTTGACTTTCGGAGGCAGGGGGGGTTCCAATAGGTTCGAATGTGTGACTGAAGAGATACCAATTATGCTGTTGTATGCTCATAAGGAAAATTAAGATGGAGATCGGGTTTTGATAGCTCATACGTGGCCTAAATTGTAACCATCGCAGCTAAAAGCAGTCAGATTTTATTATTTGAAGATCAAGCACGTTGCATGCTGCTGGCCCGGGTTTCCTTGTCTAGTCATAGTATCACGGCATCAATAAGATTTATGGCGAAAGACTGTCATGTCGTGATGACCACCAATTACGATTCATTTGCAGTGCGCATAAAGATGATGTATAAGGAAGGATGCCCGTTCAAGAAAAGAATGAGGAAGGGAATCTAGGCCCAGAAGGCTGGAACAAAGGGTTGATTTGCCGACTTTTCTCCGTGGCTCATCCGCAGCAGCCTGCGTGACAGAAGCGAGCGAACTGGTCTGCGGTCAGGGTCCTCTAATTTGCCGCCAAAGCACTGTGATTGAAAAAGTGGATACCACGTGTATTGTAATTGAACTAGCTCATAAAATTGAATGGTGGAGAGATAAGGGGAATTTAAAATGAATGATGGGAATGCATGGAGCGTTGTTGTATTGTGTGCAGTGCATGGCCGATGCCATAAGGTGTTGTCACGCTTGTCACATCAAAAATTGAACCTTGTTATCTTCGCCTCAATTTATATAGTCGTCCGCCTACACTAATATAGTCCCCAACCATCTCATCCATTATAATGGCTGCACCAACGTACATGCGATCGCTCTCCTTTTCCGCTGCTGCTGCTCCTCATTCCCCTTCCGCGTGGGCTGCGGCTGCGACCAACTCCGTCTCTGCTGCGCGCTCCCAATCTCATTTCCACCACCACTCCTCCAGCATCAACACCCATAACACTCACATCTACACCAACCATCTGCAGAACTTTAATTCTCATCACGACAGGAATTACGCTCACCATTTGCAGCATTTGCAGTCCAATATTGGAGGAGGAGGACCAGGCATACTGGGTTACCCAAATTCGACCGAAGCAATGGCAAGGAGGAGTAAGATCTCTCAAGGTCTTGGTTCCCCAGTTTCGTCGACTTTTGTTAGTCCATCAGGTGCAGGCGGACGTCGTCGCTCTTCTTCTATTCGTTCGAGGGCACCACCTCCATTTATCAAATTCGACCCCTTTGCAGATGAGCCCACTTCAACATCCGAAATGACCACCCCTCTCTCAGTAACAAGTCCCTTAGCCGCGCATATTTACTCCTCGAACACCAACATATCCACTGCGCCGTACACTATACAAATACCCGCAGCGGCTCCGACCGAAATCCAACGCTACGCACCGTCCGTTACAACGAGACGACTTTCCTTCCCGGAACATGCTCCTGTTCCACTTTCCTTTGGATCAGTCAACCTCAGTGGAGGAGGCGGAAGCTTCTCAGCTCCTGTGAGCAGGGCTTCTTCTCCAGCTCCGATTCGTCGATCAACGCCTTCGCCACCTCCCCGACTCCAGAGCGGTCCGGGCGCTTTGGGCGGCCCGAATATCAGCAAACTTGTGGCTGGCATCATGCTGAACCGCATGAGTGTCGGCAAACCAATGAGGAAGCGTGTTCCAAGCGTCGGCGAGAAAAAGGAATATATCAGAAGCTCTCTGTCGAGTGTCGTCTCCGTCGAGGCCTTGGGCTCTATGGATACAATGTAACCTATTTCGGTCCTGGACCTCGAACTCAACATCTTTACTTATCACCCTGTCGTCATTCGTCATCACACTTTCACTCCCTTCACATCAAATTGCACCGCCAATTTAACGTCAATTCTAACGATCACTTTCATCCAACGCTCATTCACGAACAAACCATAGTATTGCAACACCCATTTCGTCATTGTATTATCCTCCCAAAAATGCGGATCGCAAATGTATCTCTCCAATCACTCTCAATTCCATTTCTTCAAGTTCAAAGCCATTTGTCTCGACTCACCATTAATCCCGCCTCACTCTGACTTTTTTTTCTGTTTCCTCTTCTTGGTGTTTTGTCGGCGTCTAAACCTATTTGGTTATCCTTATCTGTTTTCTTCTGTCTATAACTTTTTCCCGTTCCTGCATCGTAGACTAATTCAACTTCATACCTACACATTCAATGCATATACACCGGTCAGCCAATCCTTCCAATTGCATTCTCATCTCTCTTCCCCTCAAATCACTCTTATTGTATATTCTCAACGCAACCCGAGAACTATTCCAATCTTCCGCCCAAAATCGAGTATATTTGAGGTTAGGTAGTGTGCTCGCTCAATAGTTAACTACTGCTATCGAATCTGTACCATAGACTGCTAAGTATGATATCCCATTGCGATAAATTGTCCTCAGTGGTTTATGCAACAAGGCCAAAAGGGGTTTTTCGTCGGATGGCCACCTGATTGATTCGCTTGCACTTGCGAGCTCCGATTTTGCAAAAGCGGCTCCATCGGTTCGGTCCGACGGATATAAGATAGTCACGTAACGTACACTCGCGGAATCTTCGCCCATTGCAAGGCCATGAGGTTAAATTTCACGGGCGGTCTCGTGTCCAAATATATATACAGGTAGAAATGATGCTTATAAACGCAGTACTTTTGATCAGTGAATAGAGCGTCGGATACTGCCTTCGGAAGCGACATTTAAATTGATGAAGGTTTATCCCACCAATTGAGACTCGACAGGCTTGCTTGCTGCCGACATAAGTTGTTGTACACGGGAATAATAAATTGCTTCATATGGTTAGCGCGATTGATATATCTTTCCCATTTTTGATCAGTTATTCGATATTCGAGGCGGCCTATGTACAACATTGGACCTTTTTGACCTCGGACCTATAGCTGTCACCTATCAAGAAATTTTTGATTCCATGTCTCTGTCTGTCAAAAACTCAAACTCTCAAATTCAACGGTGGAATGTTAAGTTCCGGACGGAATACGAGATGCGGCTTTCCGACTTTCGCTATTGACGCCGATCATCCATAATCGTTATCCGGCATATGCCCTTGGTCACTGGTTTTTTCCTTATCGAAGTAGCTCATCGCTTTTGAAACCCCAGCCATAGGGGCAGAGCGTTTTCTCTGCGGCTTGTTGACGAGGTAACCTCCCAAAAAGCGCTGGCTATCTAAGCTCCTATCGGACATGATACGGATCGACATCATTCAATGCCTGATAAATCTATTCTGCCGTGTACTCGGTTCTGAGCCTGCTCTAATGAAACTCTTATCATAACAAAATTTTGGTTCTTTGCTCGCTGCGTAATATATCCTCTTTTCAAGAAATAAATAGGCAGCAGTACTTCCGGTGTTGTCATATGCATACACTATTCCAGTTCATCTTTTGGTCTAGACTGGGTCCAGATTGTCGGTGGGGCTTAGCACAGTCTGACGACAAGTGATGCCTACACACTATGACAACAGCGTTGCCAAATCACAGTTCAGGACCGGAGTACAATGGCATTTATTGCTCACTTGCTTGGGTATGACAATGAAGAAGTTAATTTATTTATATCATAGAACATCAGATTTTGAAACCCAGGGTAGAACCAGCCAGTCAACTTTGACATTTCGAAACTTAGATATATTGGAGACTTCACAGTTATGTATACGGACGTGAGCATAACCCTCTGAGGTTCGAGTTCGATAGGAATAGGTCTCTACTCTGCCTACAACGGAGGGCTACCCCTCAAAGTGGTAGACCCGGAGAAAGTCCATGACGTCTTCTCGAGGCTGCAGGCGTAACGAATTCTGGTTTGGCGTCCGAAGTTTTCAGTGGGATTGAGAGGCTGAAAGATCTAAGCAAGATACTTAAAGAAAGTCTCTGGGCAAACAAGACTCCGACTGGGAAAAAATTAATGATAGAACTCGGAAACGAACGAAGTAATGGTGATCGTGACAAAATGGCGTCCTCGAGAACACCATTTGCGTCTCGAAAAGGACGACCCTTCTGATATTTGTGTGGTTACGATACTTAAAAGTAGAAGTGAGATGAAGGTGCATGGTGCACCCCTAAATGAAGATATGGCTCAGAGCTTCTTGGGCCAAGCTAAATATTTTCAGGGTCATCTTCAAGGGCGGTCCTTTTTAGAAGGAAGGATTCGAATTTGTCAATCTGAAAAACGGAACTTGTGCGTCGTATACAGTAGTACGATGTGAGTCTCCTGACCTAAAATTAAAGCGACGTGGCGAAGATCAAATGTATCTCAGGTACATTGACGAGTAGGTGCTGAAGTAAGATCGGCGACGGTGTATTTCAGTGTAATGACTAAGGGTGACTCTTTGTACATTGCGACCCTAAAACTTCAAGGAAATAATGTCATATCAAACTCGGAAGCAACCTACTCACTCAGATCGCACATTCTTCACGACAAATTAAGTCTCCGATACTAGGCTCTGGATCTAGGCTAGGACGACGACGATTCAACATCATCGTAGTTCCTGCTGATGCTCCAGGTTCTGAGTGATCCTGACTATTATCATGAATCCTAGAAGCGTCAGAGTTGATAACCTCTAGAGTTGTTACCTGTACAAAATCAGACTATTCTGTCAATCAAAGTAATTAGATACGATCTAAGAGAATACGATACACACCTGTGACTGATCGTTGTTCGGGTCCCCTTTACTCAATAATTCGAATAAACGGTCCAGCATTTCTTCAATTGACGTTTGATGAAGAAGAAAATCATCACGGAGGGAACTCCACGAAGCCGTGACGCAGGAAGCGAGCATTTCCTTCAACCTCACGAACATATCCTTTAACTTCACGAACATCCGACTTCAAGAAACGAATGTCTTCTTTGACATCTTTTTGAAGCGGTAGGCTTGATGTCACGGACATCCGACATTTGGGAGCGAATGTCTCTTTGGACACGACCTCAGGGAACGTAAATCGCCTTGAGTAATGGCTCGGAATGAACCAAAGCCTTCGCGGAGCTGAATGAGAGGAGTGATGTCACGCGGCTGTAAACCTGGAGGAGCTATGGCAAATCGTTGGGTGAGCGCGCCATAAATGAATTTGATGCGACTCACTCATCGTTGCAACTCTCGCGTATGTGGCTTTGAGAACTAGATAAATGGGGTGAGTCTAGGAAAGAATTGTGGTCTGTCATTTTCGAGCGACAAGTTACGGCGAAAACAAGGGACAATTAGCGGTGACATAGTAACGTGATGATAGCTGTTCTAGACATCCGACAATAAGCAAAGCACTGGCAAGTAACCATTCAAGAATTTGGCTTGACGTCGATTGCAACCCTGAACTCACCAAAATATTTGAGTTCGACGGATATATGACTGGCCAAAATCAATTCCTTGCTTGGATGGTGAACCATCTTAGTGCCTTTCTTTCCAACGAAATCGACGCTCTGCACGCTGCCATCGATGATCCCGGGGGCTGGAATGGTGCAAATTTTGCGGCCCCAGCATCTGTCTTTGTTGTTCTCTATCTTCTAGCTTTCGTTTGGTTCTTCTGGGCGACTGTCAAAATTCGAGATCAAGTTTATTTTATCCTTACTTTCTTCTGCTCAAGTAAGGCGTTCTTTGCCGCTTCTAGACGACAACCATTTGACTATTGTTTCAGTACGAATCGCATCATTCACCATACGTACAATCCTCGGAAGGTTAAACTATAATCATAAAGACGCGCTACCCTCTCTTCTAGCAGCACAAGATATCTTAAACAATGCAGGATTCTTTGCTTTACTGTACCCTGCGTACATCATTGTCTTGAAGCTGTGAGTGTTTTCACTTTCAGTGAAAGATAGGGGACTAATTGGCAAATCGAGTGAACATTTTTTTCAATTGTGCACTGGACAACCACCCACTCCCGTTTTACAACCTCTGCGTAATCGCTCCCTCTTCCGCCTCGGCCACTTCATCAGTGTTACTCTTCGACTGATGGCAACTAGCCGCGTTCACTACCATTCCAGACATGAGTGGTCCCCTTCAACTACCTATGCACTCGACGAAGCCAGCAATGTCGCTTTTTTAATTCTTACAGCTGTTTTAGTGTTACTGGCGTTAAATTACGTGAGAGTGAACTTAGTAGGTGAGGGACACTTGAGGTCGATATCCAGTGCAAGCATTAACAAGAATTCTTGGAAGCTCGTCCTCAACTCCATCATGATGACAGTACTTCCTCCGCATCTTCAACCATTACGTCTTCGTCTTCGTCATCTGCAATTTCACAGACGACAGCGAGTCGCTCTCACAATAGGTATCCCGCTTTCATCATCCTTTCTATCTCGTTCCTCCTCCTGTTGCGACAATCCTTCGCCACAGCAGTTAGCTCTTTATCAAAGAAGCCGAACCATATCGGCCACGAATACTTATGGTACCTTCTCATCGCAACGCCAGAAATCTTGGCAATCGTTCTTTTCTCGTATCCTGGACTGGTGCCTCACTGGAGGGAGCCACGAATCCACGATGTCGAAAGGTCAGACTCTGATTCAGATACTCCTTCGTGTTCAGGAAATTGTGATGCGAGGGAGCCATGATCTTCTTTGGAGTTTTTGTGCATGTACGATCGCCGCGCATAGATCTGTGACTGGGCTACAGGAAATGGTGAATTGGGATTTTTTTTTCTTCATAAACGGGGCCACGAGCGATCGCGAACTTTGCGGCTGGTGTGTTTGATAACACATGATATGAAGGGAATCTGAATTATGGTTTTTCGATTTGTATGTCAGGTTCTATGACATGGGCAGCTTGTTGACTTTGTCGATTCGGAACCTCGAGTGTTTTGGTTTTGTGGAGAAAAGAGGTCTCTCGAACTCACAATCAGGCTCTATCAGGCTTTTTGCGCCACCGACGGAAAACCCTCTTGCTCTCTTTTGACAACTTATCACATTTACTAAAACACATCAAATACACACCACCCCTTGCTAAGAACATTAAGTAATCTACTTATGTGCCACAAAAAAAGAAGGGTCAAAAAAATAAATAAGATCTTGAATACAGGCACGAGGTATCAAAATAAGGGGGGGGGGCATTTGTTCAAAAGGCAAGAAAGGGACGGCCAAGAAGAGGGTACAGGAGAGAAAGCAGATCTCGGTTACAAAGGACTGGCTAATATCAGTTTTAGTCTACATCGAAGAGAACTGAGGACTGAATCCGACAGGGGAATAAAGGCGTACATGAGTTGGAAGTGAAAAAGGTTCAATTACTGGGACAGGGTGAGGCCATTGGTGTCATAGAACAATCAAGCAGTGAGAGGGAGAGGAAAGAAGCAAGCACAAGTCCTTTTCTATTACGTGGTCCAATCAGAACAGTAACAAGGTCAGATGCGAGACCCTAAAAAAGGGGAATAAGTATTTTTTTTTTCCGCACAGAAGGCCAGTGTGTTCTATTCGTTGGCGACCTGGCAGAAAGGAAGCAGCGTTTAAAACTTGAAATTTGCCACATCAAGTAAAAAAGACAAGTTACCTTCAAAACTCTCCTCGGTTCCTCTTGGCCGATACTTTCTGTGTCTCCCCTCATATGTCCATCATTTGACCCACTTTCAAAAGGATTGGGCAAATAATCCTCTCTCTGCGCCACGATGTCTCTCCCTGTCCCTGGTGTGTGCATATTCGCACTCGGATCTGGACCACCATCGTCGACACCTCCGTAAGCATCTTCCATATCCTCATTCACTACGCTGTATCTATTCATATTGTTGACTGGGGTTGCAGTGGCATAGGGGTGCACCGTCCCTGCAGGATAATACTGCGCAGGGACACCCATGCTCCTGCTCCTGTCCAACCCCGGAAGCGGGTACCCGCCATAGCCACCGTCCTGCTGCATCTGGTGGGGATAGTGTATCTGGGATGATGCTCTTGCCAAAGAGCCTGCACCTGCCATATGCTTACCCAAGCCGGTAGCATCTAGCAGCTCCAGATTTTGAGTTGCTGCATAGGGATCCCCTGACCCACCTGGCATGTTTCCAGGATTAGGAGCAGCAAATGCTGCGTAGGGGGCATTGCCCTCAGAGAGCGCGACAGAGAAATCGGGCTGCCGAGAATGTGAGCCCTGGCCGTCCAAACGCATGCTTCGTGCGCGAGCTACGCCGATTCCAGCTGCTCCCGCTGTGTAAGGATCGCTGCTGTACACGTCTGCAGCCATGGGAATGGGCGGGTGGCCAATTTCTCGCATGCCGTACGATTCGACACTCATGGCATTTTGTCCGTACGTCCCGTGGCTCATGTCAGAGTATTGTCTATCTCGGTAAGAGTCTGCTGTACCGTAAACACCACGCTTGGTGTATGGATCGTCGTCGTCGTCGTCGAAAGGAGCAGCAGAGACGGCTGCCGCTTGGCGAGTAGCTTCTTGGAGCTCACGATCAAATGCTACTTGTTTGCGCCGGCGAATGAAATTCTTTGCCAGGAAAAAGATGACCACAATGCTGACAAGGCCAATGGCGCTAAAGACGCCTGCTACTGCGGCTGTGTTCTGCAAAAATCTGTGAAAAGAAGGGGTAAGTTTTCATGTCCGAGCGGTAAATGGCTGAAAATAGGGGTAGGAAATCTTCAAGAAATTAGAGCAAATATGGTTGAGTTACGGCCAGCAAGCGTCGGATCCGATCCTTATTAGTCATAAAAGCAGGCTGGGAGATATAAGATTACATTGGACGTAATTGACCGGCGCGTGATCGGGGAGTAACACAAGCAGTCGGGCAGGGGGAAAAAATGACTCTCATCTGAAGGGCGGAATTGGAGCAAATGTTAATGGTTATCTCCACAACATAGGATACAACCAAAAATAGGCAAGTAAGGGGGAAAAGGGGGAAAAGACTCACGGTTTAGAGCCCCCACTGGCGAGAGTACTTGTGGGAGCAACGACGCCAGTTTTCGAAGCGGAAACGAACGTGGTTGAAGTCTGGGTGACCACATTGCTAGAACGGTTGGTTGTAGTGGAGGTCCTAGTGGTCGGTGTAGTGGTAGTCGAAGTCGAGCTCGAAGTTGAGCTCGAGCTGGTGGATGTCGATGTGCTGGTGGAGGATGTGCTGGAAGATGAAGAGGTGGAAGAGGTGGAAGAACGGCTAGAATCGGACGACGAGGTGGAGGTAGTAATGCTGCTGGTGGAAGTAGGGAGACTATTGACAAAACGTGAATTAACATAGATGAAATTGATATTGCAGAACCGCACATACGCAGGAGTGACAGGTGGGGCTAGGGGCTAGGTCAGCTTGGCGCATTAGATATATATGTATTGAAAAAACATACACGACATGGGTCAGACTGTTGGACTGGTAAAGAACGTGAATCCGCAGGGAAAAAGCGGAGGTCTGGTGGGCGTTGATGAGGACAGCAACAAGATGCGTTACTTCCCTTTTTCGGCATCTCCCACCCATCAGCCACTAATATCAGAGCTGAAACGACATTGATAACAACGGAGTGAATCTATGACTCTGAGAAAGCTTCTTTCATTCAGACTTCTGAATATATAAACATTCGTCATTGAATGTCTTCCAGGCGGACTACTGAAGCACGCGGCATGTAGGCTGCTGGAGGTGAGGATACTTTGCAAATGCATGCTGTGTGAAGACATTTCACAGCGAACCACACAAGGATGACACGAGTATCTCCTGCCCATCTGAGATTACTGTGCAAGGGTATAAAATACAAGTCTCTCAGGCCTACAACCCGAACAGCTCTTTAGAATGGCCATCCCTATCCGCGACTCGAGTTCAGCTCGCAATCTTAATAAAGACGACGTCGTGATAGCGTGAGTTTATCCACCAATGGACCTGGACATAAATGTCACTAAGTTATTTTAACAGCGTGATGGGTAGCACGGGGACGGGAAAATCATCAGTGAGAACCAATAACTACTAGCGAACTTTCAAGAATAACTCAATTCCTTTTTTTGCAGTTCACCAAGCTTCTTTCGGGAAATACGAGCGTCAGAGTTGGACACAGCATCAACTCTGAAACTGAAGATGTTCAAGTCGTTCGCTTTCTTGATCACACAAGTGGCCATAATGTCCTACTTGTCGATACGCCTGGGTTCGATGATTCACGGTCGAACGTCAGCGATACCGACATTCTGAGAAAGATCACTCAATTCTTACTCCACGAGTGGGTACATGTCTAGAATTTCCGGCCCTTTATTGATAATCGATAAGGTACGACGCGCACCGCAAGCTGAGCGGTCTTATTTTCGTTCAACGGATATCCGATCCCAGGTTCGGTGGTCAGTCCAGTCGCAACCTCAGAATGTTTCGAAATCTTTGTGGCACAGAAACATACAAGAACGTCGTGGTCGTCACCACATTCTGGGACAATGCCGGTCTAGAGCAACAAGCGGCGATGCGAGAGGAGGAATTGAAATCCACTGCCTTTAGAGACCTTGTTGACGGAGGCGCTTGCTTCATGCGTCACGACCGCACCCTTGAAAGCGCTCAAAGAGTACTCCAACATATTCTCACATTGATGCCCGCGAACGTACAAATCCAAAAAGAAATCCGACTGGACGGTCGGTCCCTTGAGAACACCTCCGCTGGGTCCGTGTATCGAGAAGAGATGGAGAAGATAATTGCCAAGCATAACAGAGAGGTAGAAGAATTGAAATCGGAGTTGGCAGCGGTTTCCGAAAGCAACGTGATACTAAGACAAGAGCTAGAGGAGGAGCGAGCTAGGTTGCAGCGAGAATTGGCGCGGTGGGAGACAGAGATGTCGGCACTGAAGAATGGTCTGGATGGGGTGAAGAGATCCCAGGAGCGGCTGGAAGCCAATGTAGTAAAGAACCAACAGCATGTGCGCCACACTCGAGACCTCAACCGGCCGTCCCAACTTCCTGCCAAAGTGCAGCCACAAGATGGAGCGCGACATGTGCAGGAGCCGCAGAAGGTTGAAGAAACTAAGGAAGAAACGACAAATAGATCCTTCTGGGGTTGGCTGGGACAGTTATTCCAGTAATATCTTTCTAGAAATTATCGTCGGCAAAGAGAACCGTGGTAGAGAAAACTTCGTAGGAAATCAGAGCTGTCACCTTTTGTCGGCTTCAAATTTCTTACCAAGTATGATGGGGAATTGACGCCGGAAAACATGTCAATGATCTTTTGGGTATAATGTTTTTGAACAACATTTTTGTCACATAGATCTGATATTGCCACCAATATATATTCCGCATGTGAGAAAGAAGAGACTTTTCATCTTTCCTTTTCATAATCTTCCAGGACAATCAATCTATCAGCATCAGGCAGATTCATAGTCCAAGCGATGGTGAAGGAGTCTTAATTATGTCCTTGATCCCGGTTCACCGTCAATTACAATACATTTTTACATGGTTTATCAGAAATCAAACAAATAAGAAAGACAAGATGTACAAAAAATGAGATCAAGTTATTATTTATCACGATGGGCTTGAGTCGACGGTACGACCCCTTTCAAACACCCAGTATTTCTCCCGCCATCTTGAGTAATATCCTCAGCCCCCACCCCAGTGAGTCCCTTCATCCACGCCCTCCCCTTGTCCACCACCAACTGCCAAACGCTCCGCTCTCCCGCCAGCTGCGTCTCAAACAATTTGATAGCCAATACCGTAGCCCACACCTTCTTTCTGTGTTCCAGACTCAAACCAGCATCGCTAGGCACAAACCTCAGCCTCGCTTCCAAAACCGGGATGGAAACACCAAGCAGTGTGGCAAGCGCCGAGTCGAGGAAAAGCAGCCCTCGAATGTCTGTAGATCGATCAGGGTCTTGGTTCTAGCAGAAAGGCGTTCCGGGGGAGGAGCACTTGATGGCGAATATGATTCCAATATCAAGGGCGCTGGACATCTTTTTCTTGAATGAACCTCTACCGAGCTACAGGCGGAGAAGGTAAAACGTCAATAATAGGTTCAGAATATATCGCGCAAAGGATATTCACCTTTGGAGCAGCCGACCCAGATCTGCTTTTTTGTAGAGTACCAGAGTGCTTGGAAGAAAGGGACACATATCTTTCAGTTGGGTATGGGATTGGAGGCGGCGGCGGAGCCGTCATCATCATGACTGGGACTGAAAATCCTTCATTTTCCGCAACTTGCGGTCCAAAAAGAGCCGAATCAAAACTCTTAGATCGTCATTTCAGATTGGAAATGAACTCTTCCCAGCTGGAGGCCCACCTTGTGAACGACTGTACATCCCATCGTCATCGTCGCTAGCACGCGCAGCTTCAATGACAGTATCCCATTCTTCATCCTCCGCTCAACAGCCACAAAACTCGTCCACTGACTCACGACCCCATACTTCAACCCCGCCCTCACCCCCTCCTTCTTCACCCATTCCGCAAGCAACCCCGGCTGCCTCTCCTTATCAACCGCGCCATGGACATAGCTTGTCCCATCCTTCAGCTCCTGCAAGATCTTCCTTGCAGCAAGCTGATGGACCGTCTCCCTCTGCATAGGCACCCTCTGCACCGCAATCTCCAGTTCCAGCTCGTCGCCTTCTGGCGTGGTTCCGCGGAGCCACACGTGCGAAGGAGGTTGCGCATCGGAAGAGAGGAGCGCGTATGCACTAGAGCGAGAGAAAGGGAAGAGCGGCTGGATCTTGTACGGCGCTTGGATTACGCTGGGAATCGTGAAATCCGGAGAATCGGAAAATGAGACAGGTGAGTCGGTGTTGGCGTGCGAGTCAAATAGGCTGATGTGACGATTTGCCCTGGTGATGGACGACGAGGACTTCTTGACCGCCTCCACACTTGGCTTGCCTTCCCATTCCAACCGATAGTTGACGACGTGGGCGCTCAGCCCGCCTCGGAGCATGCGCGCGACTTTACTCGACGTCCCGCCCAATACCCAAACTGAACAACCGCACGCCCCCCTTTTCCGTCTCCTTCTCGACATACTTGAACAGATCCACTGAGTTCCACACCTGCCCGTCAGTCAGCACCATGATTTCCAGATTCAAATCCTTGAGGCGCCTCTCGGCGGTCGATTTGATAGCAGGAAGGATCTCCGTGCCGCGAAAGTCAGCCTTCATACGATCACAGTAGTTCTGGGCTTCCACGAACGACTGGTTAGAGTATGGGCGGGATTTGTCCCAGAGGAAAGAGTGGTGCGAGCCGAAGGAGCAGATGTTGAAGTTGTCGAGGGGGAGGGACTTGAGGAACACGGAGAGGGAGGATTTCAGGGGTGCGACGCGGGAGGACATGCTTCCTGAACGGTCAACGATAAATACAACCTCGGGCTTTGCACTTTTTGGGAGGTCGAATTTAGGGACAAGGGTGACCATGAGGGCCGTTAAGTTGGGGATTGTGGGGTGTACCTCGAGTAGTGCGGCCGGTGAGGAGAGGCTGGCGCATTTGATTATGAGGATGAAATCCTTGCCGAGTTCGGTGGTGGTCTGGCCGAGTGTAACGAATGCATGCTGTGGGTTGAAGACGACGTCTGGGATGTCCGTGGAGTGTCCACCAAGATACAGGGAGATTGGATGCGACGAAGAGGGGTTTGAGTGATACACAAAGGATTCAGTGCTGGTTGTAAGGACATACCTGTACGGACTTGATGCTGCTCGACATGCTGACTTGCACCGAAATATTCATGTTCCCCGCGGTGACGGCTCTGCTGGCATCACCCACACTCAGTCCACTGGGAAGACCACCATACCTCGGCGCGATGCTGGTAGGAATTGTAAACCTCAGGCCGTCAACCTCAGCATCATGCTTCAACTCCATGATATATTCGATCTCGACCTTGACAGTCTCGCCCGCAGGGATATTCCCGATGCTGGTGCTGAAGCATCAGCGGTGTGTTGTTCCAGTAAGCTTGCGGGCTCGTTTCGCTCAACGGCCGCTTGGTATGTCGCGCTTGCGTCCTCCTTCTCCTTTATGATGCCCTCGATGAGCTGCCTGCCGACATAGCATCGGAAGACTACGATGGCGCAGGACTCGTACAGCGGGAAGGTGTACTTGGCGCTGGGGATTGGGGAGACGGCGGAGGGGTTGATGAACACCTGGGTGAGCAGAGTGCGGGAGGCGGTGTGGTGGAGTTTCGTGACAGAGGACAAGGAGACCTGGGGGAGCCATTGAGGCCCAGGACGGTTGGGGTCGAAGTATTCGAAGTAGATACCGGCGTATTGCATAGTTTGGATGTGAAAGGAGATCTGTCACGATGTCACGTCACTTTCTAATTTCCGGTCAGTAGTTCTACCCTAAAGCGGATAAAAGGAGTGATAGGATATGGTGCACAACACTTAGTCCGGATAATTTACGGCCCCACCGGTGGGGCGATTGCTCAATTTACACGCCGACGTGCCGATTGATGGTATCAAATCACGTGACTGAACGCGCGACGCGCCCTCCTCCTTCCCCGAAATCGCGACGCGCCGTTTTCACGTCGGCAAACTGTTAGATATCACCTGCATTATATATGAGACAATTTCTATGATGTCCAAGGACTCCAAGATTAATATTGTCATATGGATCTGGTATAATGAATGCATTTGCAGTTTACTCAATGCTTCCCCTCCTCTCCACCTATCAAGGGCTCAGTTTTCTATCTAA
>QDKV01005177.1_pt1 | contig 31720 bp, 36 predicted proteins | sample 1861101 | NCBI WGS metagenome assembly QDKV01 (sample SAMN04275158, study PRJNA302643) | Fungus metagenome, whole genome shotgun sequencing project. | isolation source: fruitbody | host: Mallocybe terrigena | place: Sweden | collected 2013 | reverse complement strand
GTTTCAGCAGACGAACCCTAGCGTGAGCGAGTCCCGGCATTCTTATTATTTGTCGGTGAAGAACCCAACGATGCCTAGCAGGAGCTTAATAAAAAAAAATTTCCGAATGGGAGCCCCAATAATTTTTTTTTTTTTGGTTAGGCGTGGGGTTTAGAAATGAAAAAAATGTTTCCAAATGAAATGAACTTGAAGCGTGTTTTCGGGAAAATGGTGAAGAAGTGAACACACTGTATTTTTCTTTGATTTCGTCCAAAGGTCGAAGAAACATTTTGGCGGAATGGAAACTTTTGGTACAGATCCAAAAGCGTTCGAACAACGAAAGCCAGTCCGGAGAGTAACGTCATCTGCCCCCCCCCAGAGTCGTCCAAGGGCGGAGACTCCCAACGGAAAATCAATATCAAGGGCATAAACTGTGTGAGAGCCAGAAGACAGGAGCAGCCATTTGTTCATCAGTCTCGTCGGATATATATGAGAATGGAAGTGGGGCTCGAATTGGAAAGAAGCTCAGGTTGCGAAACGAAAAGTTGGATGTTTTGATAATAAATTTCTGGGCAAAAAAAGGCTGGGTAATGGTAATGGTAAATACACGACATGGAAGGAATCCCCACACATTGGAGGAGAGCGGGGAAATTTTAATGCAGAAGGGGAGGGAGGAAGAAGAACATACATCATGTCGCACCAAATGTTGACGGTGACTTTGTGATTTCGACCCAATACAAGAGCATCCGTTGGATGCAAGCGATGAGCAGAGGGGGTCTAGCATAAAATCATAATGACACCCACCGGAGTTTATCACACAGTCCTTCACCAACGACGCCGTTAATAACCTAATTCTCCGACGGTTTGGTCAGTGAGGAAAGGAACTCAGTCACTCTTGCATGGCAGACCATTGCTGTCTTCAAAATTGTACACCCACCAATATTACTCTACTGCCTCTCAAATCTAGCCTCCCCAATTTCGGTGCTTCGTGGACACAACCTTCCCGAGAGTACATACGGAAGCCGCGCAAAGCGTCGAATAGTTATACATTCTCCTGGATTCTCTGAACCTCAATTTCAAAGTGTCCGTCTTCCGTCGTCTATATTTTAGGTGGAGAGTCGGACAAGGTACAATGGATACCTATTCATAACGAGCAGCTCAGCCCACCGTATTTTGATTTGACCCAGTGTAATATTCTTTATCATTCATCCTGCCGCTGACCCAGGAGCCTTCCATCAGCAAACGACCCATACCATTCCTCGATGTGCTCTTGAGCAACTTTCTGCCAGGGCAACATTTAAGCCCAAAATTTACTGGCCAAATTCCCGAAAACTTACATCAACTTACTGATCACTTTTGTCTCGCATCCATAAAATCATCCAGGTTACCGGTTATCGAGCTGTGATTAAATCGTCCTTTGCGAACGACGTTTGACTATTTCTCATACTGGCAGTAAATGCACAATGGTCGGAGTGTAAAACAACTTTGCAGGACACATTGTGCTGTTTTTAACGATCTACTCAGCAGCTTGTGGATTTCAGACAATGGCATCCAGTGATGTGACTTGTTCGCAGAATCCATTGTCCTGTCCGTGCAAACAATGTATATAAGACCTGCACGGCGCCGAGCACCCTCTTCCCAATTTCAGTCTTCTCATAAAGTCATCGACGCTATCAAAACCTCGAAACCATTCCAACACGCAGCATTTCACTCACTCCACTACATTATCATCCGTCATTCAGCAATGGACTCATTCGCATCTTTTGAACTCGTACTCACCTCGATGGATGAAGAACAATTGACGCACTCCATCTCATCCATCGGCGCTGCAAGGGAACAGCGAAGTATAGACAGAGAAGACCTAGCACTTGTCAACTGGGACGCTCCTATCAACAGTTATCCGGGCATGTGTGTGATTGCTTGAAATCCCATTTGTATGTCCTGTTTCTCCTGAAAACCGACCTCCCGTCTAATACCTGATTCTAGCACCACTATTCTCTTGGTTATCATCTTTGCATTCTGGCCGCTCATGGCTGGATAATTTATTATATCAAATCACCAGGTCTCCAAGTCGTTCACCATGCAGCCGTATTATATACCCATTTGTAGCACATTCAATTATGGCATCGAATCCTTCTTTTTTATCACTCCTTTCATCCAGTATTTCGGGGAAATGTACATAGCACGATTTTAGGGTCGATTTGATATCGATTTGTACTCGTTACAGGAATGTCAATTCGTATACATCTTTCAATTAATCCGGCATGATCATAGCTACTGTTGGGCCACTGCAGTTTTCAGTGTAGTCTTAGACTAAATAAATGGCTGTACCATCATTTGAGACTATTCAGAAGGCTGTCATTGTTGACCATATGCTATTACTACGGCTGCCCTTGAACACAGTTGTGCAGGTCGCAGCAAAGTCACTGTCGCAATGCGGGTCAGTATGGCGGGATCGACATCCCAGTTCTTCATCGTAGGTAGTAAGGTACGCCTTGCCCACTTTCAAGTTTCGTGCTGTTCTTTGAGGAGAAATCAAGACGAGTTTGGCCGACACCATCCACGATTTGTGCTTTGCTTCGATTTCCGTCCAACTGCTTCGACTAGGTCGGTAAATTTGGGTCCACCCGTACCGTGAACCCGTACTCGCGCTGAGTCATGGGTATGTCGCGTAGGGAATCAATCAGTGACAACGTCACAATAGTCACAATGCGTGACCATTGTTCCGAGCTCACTGTTCCTTCCATTGTCCGAATGAGAACTACTGTACAATGGCATTCGTCAAATACCTGCACCGAAATCCCTTGCTACAATCCTCTTTACTTCCTTCTGAATGCATCCTGAGTTTGCCCCGATTGCTTTCATCGCAGCCTTTTCGTTGTTATTCCCTTTGCCATGGCATTGGCGTGCTCGGAATGTCGCAACTCTATGCATCATCGGCTGGTTCTTCGTCATGAACATTATTTTTGCCGTTAACGCTATCATTTGGGCCAATAACGTTGATATTGTTGCCCCAGTTTGGTGTGATATTAGTATGTGCGGTATCCTAAGGAATTCATTTTACGATGCTCATTCTCTTGAAGCTACGAAACTAGTCATCGGAGCAAATTTTGCACTTCCAGCTACTTGTTTATGTATTTGCATGCACCTGGAACAAGTTTCGTCTGTGCGCATTACTCGAATTCACATCCAGGACAGGCGAAGAAGGCAATACTTTGAAGCCTTCATGTGTATTGGTCTCCCCATAATTTTTATGGTCCTTCGTTCGTTATATTTCTGTGTTTGACTTCCCTTCCATCTGACATTTTATCGCAGATTATATTGTTCAGGGTCACCGTTTTGATATCATTGAAGATTATGGCTGCTGGCCAACCACTTACTTTTCGATCCCTGCTGTATTTATTGTCTGGATTCCACCCATTTTAATATCTTTGGGAGCTCTTATTTTTGCTTGTAAGTTTTTTGGATTTCCGCGGTGGTGACATTTTTTTACGTTCTCTTTTAGCACTGGCACTACGGCATTTTTTGGCGAGGCGCCTAACATTTGCTGCGCATCTTAGTTCTTGTAACTCGGCTCTAACAACATCTCGGTATTTTCGGCTAATAGCCATGTCCGCTTTTCAAATGTTTTGGTCTCTGGCCATTACAATATATACACTTTGGTTCACCATCCTGAATCTTCCTTTCCGGCCCTGGACGAACTGGGAACACGTCCACTCCGATTTCTTGCGTGTTGATCAATATCCTGCTCTCTTCACACCCCCTATAATACTCCGTGCTTTCAACGCCTCGTGGTGGCTTACCCCGATTTCCACTTTCCTTTTCGTTGCATTCTTTTCGTTCGGCAGGGATGCCATGGAAGAGTATAAGAGATGCTTAATGCTTTTTAAGACCCACATTCTTCGTATTCCTCAAGTTGTCAAAGGCATGAAACTACCTGAGCGATTTTCGTCATCATCTGAGTAAGGGTTTCGCTATTCCTCCACCGAAATTTGCCTAATATTCTCCACGCAGGAAAGCGCTGGTGTTACCCATTTCGTCACCGACTTCGTTTGCGTCCTCACATCTAGGTACCTCGTTTCATACGCTTGGTCCCTCGAGCCCGACATCATCCATCACTACATTGAAGGCAATAGATGATGCTTGCAAGCCGTCGAGCTGCAAATCCGGGTCCGCTCCCTCTTACAGGGGACCAAAAGCTGTTGGTTCTATGAGCGAGCTATGTTCTCCTGTAACCCCTTCGACCGCTGCTCCTCCCTACACCGAAGTCATTGATATACGACGTGATGACCCACCCACTCCATTACCCCCCACCGTCTCATATCCGTGGGTTCGGAGTCACAGCTCTTACGGAAGCCCTGTCTCACCTCGTCCTTTCACATACCCTTCAAATGATCCATCCCATCTTGGCTTTGGGAAGTTGGACATTACCAATCTCAAACCTTAGACATATGTACACCATGAAGTTGATGTCCGCGACGGACCGTTTGCGATATCTATCGCCTTCTTGTATTTTAAGAGACTCACATGTAACCACCATACGTTTATAAAGCCACTACATACTTTTCGTGTTCAGTTAACTTTGCAAAATTCCTGCCCATTCGTTATTGCATCAAATTATTCCTATTTCTGTGTAATAAGGCTTTGTAATTGTCCAGTTTCCAAAACTTTTGTGGTGAAGGCATCGATTTTATCCACCATAAATTCTCCTTCGAGAGTATTTCCACAAGCACATAAGAATAAGGTATACCAAAGTTAAATGAAGGAATCTAAATGCTACAGCGAATGGTAATTAATAATTGCTACAATGTTATAGGCGAGACGTTGGGAGAGACCTAAAATTTAGACGACGTCGGGAGAATGTGCCTTCTCCAACCTCGATCATTGGCGATGATGGGACGGAGTCGCATCGTAATGAAGAGATTTCAATGTTACAGTGCGAGTTTTGACGAGTTAGGGAAGGGGAAATGATAAACCTCCTGACGCGGATGATGTTCCAGAAGAAGGGACGGAAATCGGGCTCTCTGAGTAATCGGGAAGGGTGGTCCCAACGTCGTTAAGTGTGATCCCCCCATAAGAAACTGTGGGAGCAAATTTGGATTCCTTGTCATCGATCTCTTTCTCATTGAGGAAGCCTCCGAGCGCAGGACTGCAGAGTTAGTCCGTTATTATGACCCTCGTTCAGAGGATATTCGTCATCTACAAAAACATAATAATGATAGAAGTATGGAACATTGAAAGGATGCCCCTCAATAAAACTAAAGCTACAGTGACCAAGTATTAGCTACAGCGTGGAAAAGATAAGCATTGAGTAAGGAATGAGAAGCGGCGGTTTATTAGACAACGTCTGGGGTGTGAGCATGCTGTGTCGTTGTAGGATTGACACTCGAGTCGGAATCAGGCGATGATACGATGGCCGAGTCCCGTCGTAGAGACGAGATTTCTATATGGTTGTCCGAGTTTTGGCGAGTTATAGCAGGGGAAGGCGATAACGCACTTGATGCAGATGACGGTCCAGAAGAAGGTGTGGGAGAAATTGGGCTCTCGCAGTAATCGGGTAGGGTACTGCCCACATCGTTGAGAGTGATCCCCCCATAAGAAACCGTGGGAGCAAAGCTGGATTCCTTGTCATCTTCCTTTTTCTCGTTAAGGAAGCCTCCAAAGTCGCCCAGAGAAATCGACATTTGCGAGTCGATTGATTCGCGGTGATGAAAAATATCTTGATGGACAGAAACGGGGGGGACGGGTCGTATTTTTCCGGTCGACCCAAAGTTCTTGGACTTGATACCGCCCTCAGAGAAAGAGAAACCTGAACTGCTGGTACCAGAGAAGGACTCGGTCGAGATTCCAACGCGTTTAGAGATGGTTTGAATCGCCGAGCGGTAGTTTTTCTTCGCCTCATCAGCGAACCCGAAAAAGGCGAAAAATATTACAGCGCAAATGACACATAGCCAGCGGGTCACCTCCAAAGCAGACTCTGTGATGGGGTTGGCGCGCCAAATCATTGACGGGAATTGATCAACACGGGAAAATCCCCAGTGTGTGTCGGCAAATGAAATCCATGGATTGATTTCGTGGTCGGAAGCGTTAAGGTAGATCGCGTAGCATGCAAGAGGAACGGTGCAGAATACTTCAATGCCTGCCAGGCACATAAGACGGAGGTAGCGGCTGGAAGTAAGGTTGGCGTGACCCGACAAAAGCTCATTGAACTGAGTTCGGCTCTTATTGAAGGCGATTATACTGAGGACGGCGTAAACACCGGAAATGACGCCAATGAGGACGGGAGGGGTTGAAACAAGGAAGTATGCGACCCAAGTATCATAAGTAAATGGCCAGCAGCCGACGTCCTCGAAAATGTCGAAGCGATGTCCTTGAGGAATAAATTCTGTATCCTCATGAGTGACGCCAATCGTATTGAATCTAAAGGAAGCTTACGAAGAATCATCTCGAGTATGGGAAGTCCTAAGCCGATGGCAAGATCGACCATGACAGCACGACGCTTTTCCGCTTTGCTGATTGTCACTGTTTTGACCGAGGCAATGTGGTATAGACGTCGGTTGATGCAAAGGGATGCAGCCGGAATAGCGACAGCTGTGCCTACAATAAGTCTTGATGCTATACTATCTGTCAGTGATTATTTTCGAGGTCCACAGTATATTTTCACCTACAGATATCACACCAGACTGGGGCCCAATTTACTGCATTCCCATTCCAAACGATGGAATTGATGAACTGGTTTAGGCACGCAAGGCCCGTCCAGATCATATAAAGACAAGTACCAGTGTTCCAAGCTGATACAGACCAACAGTTAGTTGAAATGACTAATGAGGCGAAATACAAGTGCTTACCTTCCAAATGCCATGGAAGCGGAATAACGCACAAGAGAAACCCGAGGAAAGAAAAAGCGGTGAAAACCTGGTTTGATGTCATGTCCGCTGGTGGTTGTCTGGCGCAGCTGCTCGAACTATATTGTGTACACTGAAGTCGATCAGCTAGAGGGGTGGCTCGACAACTACACCACCTCCAGATATAAGAGCAAAATGCCCTTGTACGCAATTTGGGTGTCCCCTTATCCTCACTTGTCTTCCCGCGACGGCTGCCTAAAATGCTCTCGTAAAGGAATGTTCCAAATCTGGATATCGCTTTGTGTCTTCCCATATTTAGACTTTCCAAATTTGGGTATTTCTTTGTGGTTTCCAAAATCGAAGTGTCACGACATCGGATGTACGCGCGGGGATGAAGAATGAGATGGCTACCGGATCTTGAAGGATAAGGATTTCGCTAGTACAAGCGAAAGAAAATTGCTGGACAACGATAACATATCACGCGCAATCGTGAAAGGGAGAACGAGAGGAAGAACAAATCACAGAACCGAAGAGAAAACAGTCTGAGGTGGGATTATGGCTCGTGCTTGAACAAGGGAATATGACTGCACTTCTATTCTCCATGACTGTTCCTTTTCAACCTCACAAAAGTCACGCACCGTTTCTAGACCCCTTGTTCCCTGTTCTCCTAATTCGGCGCAGCCACGTGACCCAGCCACCGTCCTTTAGCATTTGGCGCGGTTTCCTTCAGAGGAAAGGCAAGTTGCACTGCTGTGTAGACGCAGTGCAGAGGAAAGAAAGTGTTCTGTAGCTCCAATACGTGCTCACTCCTTTTGTGTTCACTGTCCTTATTGTCCTTATTGTCTTTGCACATCACGTTTGTCAATTACGTAATCGCAGCTCATAGTCCCTCTTTCCACGAGCTCATCACGGTCAACGGTTTCATAGGCTACAAAGGCTGGTTTATGCTACATAAGTGTCAGAAATCTCGAATGGCAAATCGGTACGGATATGAGTGTACTTAAATGAGTATTAAACATGAACATGAGAATATGCATTGGCGAATCGAATTATGGGCGAATCAGAAAAGCGAACCAAAAAGATGATAGAACGAAATAAAAGGCGCCTCAGGCAGTTTCTTGAACGACCGACATATGGATGACCTCTTGACTAGCCTTGTGATTCCCCAAGCTGTCTTTGCTCCAACTCCTTCTCAAGCTCTTAATACTTGAACTCTTCTTAAGTGCAGATTTCAACGGTTTTTGGACGGTTGAAATTGGAGAAGTTGAAGTAGTGGAAGCATCAGGGACAAGAGGGACGCTTGAAGCTTCAAGGGGTCTGGTGTTAAGATGAGGTGGGGTCATGGTCGGGTGTAGTGGGTATCCATATGTCGATTCTTCGATTGACAACGAAGTGGGGGAGAACGAGCGCGAGTCGGAACGCATACGCAACTTCTTCACCGCGTTTTGCCTGGTTGGAGAAAGTGAAGGGGTGGACGAGGTAGGTGGAACGGGCCACGGCGTATCAAAGACCGAAGAGATGTTCTCCGGTGGAACATCAGTGCGAATAGGCTTGGTTGTTGTGACGGGAAGTGGGGTGGGAGGGGTTGGAGGAGGAGGAAACTCAGGTTTAGGTGGGATCTCAGGCATGGGTTGGGACGAAGGTAGTGGACAAGGTACCATAGGTTGGAAATTCGTAGGAGAAGAAATGCCAAGCGTTTTCGCTGTTGGTGATCCGAGATACGAAAGAGTCGACGCCATAAAGACTTTATCTTCCTCTGTACGAGTGGATCGGTTACTAGCTGTTGGACTGGTACAGGCCGTAGGGGACTGCGAGCGAGTACTCCATTTAGATGATATTTTCCATTTCGAAGGCATGACAAGCATGTCATCCCAACCGGACTTAAGCTCAAGTGTCAAGGGCCGGGAGCGAGGTTTAGTCAATGAATTTGGCCCATGCTTGCAGCCGCTGCGACTTTTTTAGCATAAATCTGCGTGAAAGCTGAGTGACTCACAAGAGAGGCAGGATAAGCTTCCGCACGTGCGGGGCTTCTCTTTTCTTCTTGAAGTGCTCAACAACCGATTTGAAGGCGTCGCGTGCTTCTTCACCGAGAACGAAAGAGAGGACAACATACAGGGCAGAAAGGGCAAAAACCGCCCACCATGTAAACTGGATGACCTTGATCTCGTCAGCAGAGGTGACAATTTTGACTTCCGAAAGGTGGGAATGTACTGATTTCCAAGAACTCCATGGGAGGGAAGGAGAAAAGAAGAACAGAGAGAAGGCAAGAATAAGGGTAAAGGCCGTTGTCATCGACAAGCAAGTTGACAATCGGCGAAAAAAGATCGAAGAAGTCATTCTTGATCTTGATTCTATATGAAGCTCGAACTCCGAGCGTAAGACACGAAAAGAATTATAAAATAATATGCCTAGATGACCAAAAGACATAAGAAAAAGGGACAGTAAAAACCTCAAAACACGAACCAGTGAGTAAATATATTACAACACACAGAAGGAGTGGAGGGGTCCATGTTAACAACAAAGCGGTTGTCGATGGGTGTACAGATGCCGAGCAACCATAGTTCTTGGTGAGATCAAACCTGTGATCTTGATTAACAAAGTCTGAAGAAATAGTGAGCCATGAAACAGAGTGAACTGAATTTGGCTTACGCAACAACATGTACATTATGGGTATCGCGTAGCAGAAAAGAAATTCGAAGGTCCTTCGATTTCGGATTGCGATCTTATCTGAAGAATATGTTCGCAAAGACGCAACCAGTTCCAATTCGCGTAGGATACATAGGAATGCGCCAGGCAATGCGACATTCAAACCCAAGACAACCTTCGTAACTGTATGCAATATATCAGCCATGCTACAAATGAGGCGGGCAAATTCAATCACCAATGTCGCACCAAACAGGAATGCGTATATCGACGTGACCAGCCCAGACAGCAGCGTTGATCCCATGTATCAGGTTACACCCAGCTAGCCATAGAACTATGGCTAAATTCGGAATGCTCATACGAACGCGCTTAACTAGGGTGAACAAAACGAGCAGGAAAAAAGAAACAAAAGAGATGACAGAGAGCTCAACAGCCATTGCTGCACGCGACTGTCTCTGACTAGGGAGCAATGACAAAGACGAATAAATTATGCGAGCCGTCGGGAAGCGCAATGAGCTCTAAATTGGAGAAATAGAAACCGGTCATTTGCGGGGCGTCCAGTCCACGATATATCATCCCCAAGAACAAAGCAAGTTGTAGAGGACTGTTGTCGAGTCAAACCAAGGCGAAAATAGAACAACTAGCGTCAGTGATTCGGCGCGATGTCCCGTTTTACATAGGAATATAAATGCTGTTCCTTTTTTGAAACAAAGATGTATAGAACGGTGGTGAAGCGACAGCAGGACGTGAAGGCAAAGGTTGCACAAGGGGAATGGCAAATGAGGAACGAGTATTATCCAAGTACAAAATGGGAGGATCATCGAACACGTGATTAGTAGAAAAGTTAGCGGATAACTTTAAAACAAACGTTTGAATTGAGCAAGACTTGAAGCTTGAAGCTTGAGCGCTGAGCGCTGAGCTTGAGCGCTGAGCGCTGAGCTTGAGCTTGAGTCGTTTAAAGTTGCAGGAAACATTAAACAGAATTGCTTGAGAGACGTGGGCAGGCACACGCATGGAGTCTTTTTCCAAGAGCTTTGTAGCATATTAAGGCACAGTAGCGGTTCACACGACTGAAGATTCCATCCTGGAGACTACAAAGATTTCAGACAAAGACTGATCCAAAACGAAAACATTGAAGCAGATTCAGGGAAGACCGGATATAAACAAGACTTCTCCGAAAGCAGAGTAGTATTTCAAAGGAAAAGGGCACGTCCAATGTCAGTCGAAGAAACCATGAACGATGAGCCTATATCCGCAAGTAAATTAGTTCTAGATCGTCCTTGTTGGTTTATTGCAATCCTGCAGAATCCGCTTCCACAACCTCAGACACCAGAACTAGTGATGAAAATCGAATGTTGAACGTTGAACGTTGACGTCGAAAATGACGGGTCATGTGAAATAATAATAACCATTGCGTGTAAACTACCAAGACCACAAGTACAACATATACAAATACATAAGGATGCAAGGAGACAAGCTATGAGGTGCTGCGTAACATGGAGAAAATGAGAAAAGGCCGCTTGATGCAAAGAATAATACAATAGTTTTTTTTTGGGCAAATCGGGAGAAATACCGAGTGGCAGAGCTATTTCAGCAATGACAAGATGAGGGGATTAATAACTCCCAAGTACCATCCTTCCAACTGCCCTCAGTGGTAAAAATGCAACAGAACCTACTCGATACACCAGAGAAGATGTTATCGAATAAGGTCGTGCAAGGATGGGGTACTTCTCCATTTCAGAATTATAATCTTCCTCAACGATCGTTTCCAGCTGAGAACTAGAGGAAGGTGTAAGTGGTGGCAGCCCTGCTTGTGAGGACAGGCGGTTCTGTGACCGTGGCCAAACGGGAAAGATATACTCTGATAGAGACTTCAAATACGCCTGGATATTAGGCGCGAAGAAGTGATAGGTCTTGTGGATTTGTAGCCGACCAACTTTTTGTTCGACCTCCTTCATTTTACCCTCATACTTCTCCCATTTCCTATCCTGCCCGAATAGCGCGACTTCTACCGCATCAACCGTGTCATCCACATAATCGTATAGATCCCCGGTGACATTGGCGATTTTCGTTTTCATCTTGTTTAGCGACTTCTCAAGTTTTGCGACACGTTCCTCGAGGTGTGTCGTGTGTTCCTCTGACGCGCAGCGGGAATTTGATGGATAGTGGATGAAGTCATGTAATTCCTCGGTACGCTGATTAAAACGGTCTATAACGTGGGCCCATGGGCGCACACCAGTGGCGAGCACGAATAGTCCTGTGCTAAACCAAGAGATGGCATCAGGTCCCAGGATGGTGGCAGTGACATACCGAAGGAGGCACGCCCCGAAAAAAGGCGACATGAAGGCTAGGAAGAGGTAGAACAGTTCCCACTTCTGAAGCTCCGAGGCTGCGAGGGCTGCAAAACGACCTTCAGGGGTATCTGGATCGATTAAAGGCATATGGTGGGCTTTAGTGCGTGGCTTCGCTTTCTGGTAGAGAGTCCATGGAACTAAAGGATAGCTTTAGCATGACGAAGTCATCAGGACAGATACAACGCACTTTCAATGATTTGGTGAAGGTAAAATATAAGAAGCGCGATGAGAAGAAGGTTCTTGATGTGATCTCCACCAGTTAACCAGTTGCCGATAGGAGACACGAGCGCAACGACAACGGCGAGGTCAAACTCGTACCACGCTCGCGATCTAGGTGACATGGGGCTACGATCCCTCTGTCTGCGCAGATTCCTAGTAGTTATAGTCGGTCGGTTCAGAGGCTCTTCGGCCCTCTTGGGCTCAACCTTAACATTTTCTTCCTCCTCGTCCTCTGAGCGCTCCTTTCCCTCATCCGAACTTTCGGACAGAGTTTCGTTATCGGTTAGCGATGAGGGATTATCGTCGCCAGTGTTGGCGTGTTTCATTTCTAAAGTCAGAATATGGGGTAGGTCGGATCGTTTAGCATTGGAGTGAGTGCGCAATCTTCTTCGGAAGGGCGTATCACTTAGCACGGTAGTCTTGGTGCTCATTGACGTCGTGGAAAAGTCCTGCCCCACACATGTTACAGCCACTATTTACCCATATTTGTCAAGCAAGGACAAATTTCGTCCATTGCTAAGCGCCTCGATTATTAAAGAGAGGTTTCGATGTCGCTACCACAGCCCCCCAAACTTGTTCTCGATGATTTTATTCGTACAGCACTGTCCGCAACGCCTCCAGAGCTTCACCCGTTCTTCGAATCGTTTCGGACACTCTACACGCGGAAGTGCGTTCATCCTTTAATCCCGTTTGATTAGAATTATCCTAATTAAACTCGAAGACTGTGGCACCAGTTGACCAAAAAGTTATTCGAATTTTATGATCATCCGAAATCAGGTTCATACCGTGTCGATGTCTTTGAACGATTTGTGCGCGACTTTGAGAGCAAGATCAACCAGCTAAGATTGGCCGAAATGGGTGTCAAAGTTGCGAAGGAGATTGATAGTATGTTTCCCCTTTCCGTTTTCTGACAGAACCTCACAGAGCACATCGATTCCAGATCCCCAAGTTCACCTCAATTTCCTCACATCATTGCTTTCTCGTATAGACACCAAACAATCGCAAGAATCTCATGTATTACTATTGGCATCAATTGCCCATGCCAAGTTACTATATGGCGACCTTGAAGGAACTAAAACGGATATGGATGCTGCTCTCAAAATTCTTGATTCGCTTGAGAATGTGGATAATGGAGTTAACGCTGAATATTATAGCGTTGCAGCTGATTACTACAAAGTATGGATGATTCCGAAAGTGATGGTAGTTTTTAATTCATTTTCTTCTTTAGTCGAAGGCCGAATACGCTCCTTATTACAAACATTCTTTACTCTATCTCGCATGTGTCGATGTTGAGAAGGATATGTCACCAGAGGAGCGGTTATCAAGAGCGCATGATTTAGGTATTTCAGCTCTTCTCGGTGACACGATATACAACTTTGGAGAGTTGGTAAGTCATGATAATGTCCTATCATATTTGTTGCCAACAATCGAGTAGCTTATGCATCCAATTTTGGATTCGTTAAACAATAGCCAGCATGAATGGCTGAAGAAGCTGTTGCTCACATTCAATGAAGGGAATATCGGGAAATTTGAGGCTCTTGCACCTCTGTTCCCTAAAGAGGTTCGCATCGGTGTTAAATTCACGACGGCGATCGTGACTCACTTCACTTGCTAGCCAATCCTTCAAGAAAATTATGCTTTCCTTCGGCAAAAGATTTGCCTCATGGCTCTCATCGAGTCCGTCTTTAAACGCAGCGCCGACAATCGAACGATGCCCTTCCAAACTATCGCGGAAGAGACACGGTTGCCTGTGAATGAGGTGGAACATCTCGTCATGAAAGCCTTGAGGTGTGATTCCCTTCTGTTCGCACATTGATATGACTTTGAGATTCTTTAGTTTGAAACTGATCAAGGGATCATTGGATCAAGTCGAGAAGAAAGCATTGGTTACATGGGTGCAACCACGGGTTCTCTCGAGAGAACAAATTGGTGGACTTGCAAACCGGCTAGACGAGTGGGTTAACAAGTTAAAAATAGTTGAGGAGAGGATAGCGCCAGACGTTCTTGTTCAGGGAGTGTAGTATATGTAGACCTAATTCAGAACCCAACGACACGCTTGCCTGTCGTGTAAATGTGTAGCAACCATTGCACTCAAGGATGTGTACGTTGCACTCGAGTGCCACGCAACAAAGCTGATGAGAATACTACATGGTTCCTTTTGAACTACAAATCCCGGACAAAGGTACTTTACAACATTATCGGTTCTATGAATCGCCAATCCACTTGAAAATTCACTTTATTTCCTCCAATTTCCCCTCCCCCGGTTTGCTCCCCAAGACGTACACATACCCCTTGACTTTAATTGGCCTCGCTTTCAAGACAACCAAGGTTGTCTTTACATTGGCGACTTGTACGCGCACATTCTCGTCAATGAGATGCCGCAAAGTGAGGTCCCTCTGTATAAAAGCAAGTGCCAACAGTGACCCAAGCCATTTCCAAATTGACGAATCAAGCTGCTTGGGAGGGGGCGAATGAACGGCGTTGTAACAAGTCTTGACTCCTCCACAATCCGTATGTCCGACAACCCAAATTTCCTCGACAGAATTCAGAGCTGCGACCACATAGGCGAGACAAGCAGCTGCATTGGTGTCAGTAGCGTGGAATTGGCTGCACATGATGGACATCAAAAAGGAAATTTTGAATTTAGAGATAAGCGGTTCACTTTGCGATGTTTCTCTGAACAAAAATCTCTTTCCCAGGAACGACTTTTGCTTCCGAAACTCTAGCGTCAGCGCATCCTATCCAGAAGATCTTTTTGAGATAGCCTCAGTTATTGAGGTGGAAAGCAGTAAGCAATTACATAAACTTACAGTCGGTTTTTGAGGTGGAGGATCGACGTTTGAGTCATAAGCTGAGGCCATGGCACTGAAGGGTTCGTTGAAACAATCCCAAGGCGTGACTTATATATTGCATCCAAGTAAGAGCGTTTCCGAATCCAGCATTTGGCCCTCCCCGCTGACCAGACCTTCGATTAGCCATTTAGAAAAGTCTTCCTATCGCAGCGGGTCTATCACAACCTTGTCACTTTAAAGAAGTCTACATGCATTGCAGTTATCTTTGTTGAGTTGTCTTAGCCACTGATGCAAATCCTCTATGACCTGAGTTACTAGAGAACCTCATACTCAATAATATTGAATATTTTAATTTCCAACTCACAATAAAAGTTATGCGGAAGCGCAACAAGAAGAAACGACACTGCTAATAAATTCCACCTTTCCACCATGGAGCTGAATATGAATGGGATAGTATATAAACCTTATATCTATATGACCAGTTTCTGTGTTTCTGCTTAAAGTCAATGCGTTTCATCTCCTCGGAGTCTTGGGTCCAGACTGATTTTACAGTGTGCAAAGTTTAGAAATACAATTTCATGCTCACTTTTTCGAACATTACCTGACACCTGTCATAGCATATTAATCGCTGTGGTTTAAATCTGGTTGCATATATAGTCGGATGCCAGTCGGATAGGGGATTCTTTAGTCACTTGACTCGTCTTTCCATATTCAGCAAATTAATGGCCTGTTTTGGAATCGGCTCATCAAATGCCGTTGGTGCCAACTTCCAAGAAACTATGTGCATAACGTCAACTTGAGCTCGATAGTATGGAAGGGTCTTCAAGCTTCAAGCTTCAAGGCCGATGAATCGCACCATTTATATAGCTAGATAAGGTTGGGCTCGATGAAAAGGTCTATTCAAGGGGCATTGGCAGAAGACCAGAGAAGACCAGCTATGTCCATGATTTCTCACACTACAGAGACTCGTTTCGAAGCAGTGTTCAACATGCCAGTTCCAGAACTGTCTGCACGGTTAGGAACTGATAGAAACTTGCGAGTCTGGAACATCACGTGATTATCATTATACGGAGTCCAGGCGTGAGTGCCTCCTTTCTCGGGCTTGAGAGAAATCCTTGCTGGTCATGGAAAATGATTTTCCTCGTCGAAGGATAAGATAATGAGATAATGAGAGTCGACGACGAGCACTTGCAAAAACTTTTACGATAATCATATGTTGATATATTTGTACGATCAATCGATCACGAGCAGCTTCAATTGAGAAGTCGATTTACTTTTTTTTTTTGGCACAAAGTGCCTCGCCACCTCTAGGACCTCCGCACCCCCAAATAGTTGGGAAACCTGATTTACTTAATATACAACTTTGCCTCTCTTCACAAGCGAAGTAATATTTTATCCATGAATCAGGCGTGGGACAGTCAAGTGATAGATAACGGTTCTTAACTCTAACTCATACTAACCGAAGCGAGCATTCCCTGCTTGCGAGCGGATAATTAATTAATTGTAGGTTTGTAAATAGTCGTCGCAAAACTAGTGTTGCCGACCTCGTCTAGACTTACCTGATGTTTTGAGCAGACTAATACAGCCGCACGGCACAGTATTACAGGATTTAGATAATTTACCCAACCAGTCAGCGTTGGAACAGAACTTGCCTTGTTTAGGTTTCACTTGCAGCACCACTCCGGTCTTCATATGTACTAAGGACTGCGTTGAGATTTTCAAATAAAATACAAATTATGTGTACGGCAAGGTTGACGTGTCACTGGCAGGTCGCGTGGTCGAAGTCGGTGCACACCTTCCAACGTGCCAACTTTCACTTTGCCCAGGCGAATTCTCATACCGCTTGCACTGCAGGAAGATTTCACGACGATAATCAGGAGCAAAGGGGGTAGCCTCACCGCAAAAACGAGGCCTCGGTTGTGTCCGTATCGCCTGTTGATTTCCGATTTGACACCTTGGGTAGCTGTGAGTGGTAATTCTCCTTCTTCTCTTGTTCATATCCGATTTATTGACTTATCTCCTGTTTATCCTGCCGGCCAGCACCAACAACTCGGTGATATCGAACCCCTACCATGGTCTCTGCAAATAATCAACCACATCCCAATCCAGTTCCGTCCTCTTCCACTTTTTCTTTCAAGGCACCCTTTCCTATTTCTGCTGCGCCCTCAGCAAGTCTAACAGCGTTGAAGCAAAGACGCGTTTCGCTTGCGTCACCATCTTCACCCCGTGTAGTCCAACCATGGTGTTTCAGGGACGAAATGGGTTTGGACCAATCCATGGAGGCCGCGTCATCCTCCCTTGCCAGCGAAAAAGGGCGCTCTACTGCTGAAAAGAAGGGGAAGATGCGCAAAGTTGACCCGACTTACCCAACAGACGATGCGCCACCGCCTGCCCCAGAAAAGAAACCCCGAAAGAAGTGGACCCATGAGGAAACAATGATGCTTGTTAATGGATGTCAGATAGTGCGCCAAATACCTTGTCTTTCTTTCAATGTCCACAAATTGACCTGTGATCGTCATAGCATGGGGTTGGAAATTGGAAGACGATCTTGCAGGATCCAAATCTCAAATTTCAGGATCGTACCGCCGTGGATCTCAAGGATAGGTACGTTACGCTGTTGTCTCATGCAGACGTACCGATCACCTTCTTCTATTAGATTTCGAACCTATTTTCCTGATGCGTACAAGAAACACTATCCAAATGCGAAAACTCATCTCTCTAACAAGATCCGTTCGACTTTCCCAGATGGTACTTCGCTTTTCGAGAAGACGCGAAGCAAACGTCGAAGACCGTTTACAGAGGCAGAGGATGCTGCACTCAAAGCCGGTTATGAGAAGCATGGTACCACTTGGGCCACTATTGTCAAGGACCCAATCTTTCAGGAACAGAACAGGCGGTCTACAGATCTTAGGGATAGGTTCCGAAATGCATTCCCTCATCTTTATCAAGCTGCTGGGTACAAGCCTCGTACCACTCCGAAGAAGAAGGTAGAAGGTCCTTGGAGAGCCGCCGACGACAATTTGTCCCAGATGTCGAAGGCTGGTCCTGTGCGGAGCAGACGCAGAGCACAGTCCAGTACGGGGTATTTGCGAGGAGGAACGAAGAGCGTTCCACAGAGCACTGTTGGTTCAGAAGTTGAAGAAAGTTCCGAAGACGAGGAAGGATACTCACCGTTCAAGAGGCCGCCCACGCCACCACTCAAAGATAGTATTACTTCAAGGATTTCGCCATCAAGCAGAATTAAGACCTCTGCTTCCCCCAATACTGATGTTTCGACGCCCGCTAGTGGTCTATCAGCACCCACGCCAGCCTCTGCACCTTCGACAAATCCTGCAACTTCAAATGGCTCCTACATGGAGACCAACGACGACATGGATCTGGTCACCATCGAAACTGAGTCTCTCAACATCCCTGATTTCATGCCAAACGAAACGCATTCAGAGTTAGATGCCTGGTCTTCTGGCGTCAATACCCCGACGCACTCGTCGACAGCTGCTTGGTCCATTGCTGGCGCGTCTCCGAGCTCGACTCACCTCTCCGATTTCCTCCTAAACTCCACGTCTGGCAATAACGCTTCCAACGCCTCTTCTCCTTACATTCATAGGCGAAACGACAATTTGGGCAGCAATATGATTGGGAAGAGTGCCTGGGGCCAGGACTGGTTTTCTCCTAATCCTCGACTCGAATCAAGCAGTGCAGGCAGCAACCCTTCGTCCTTCATCGATAACAACTTTTTGCCTGCCTCGCCCTTCTCCTTCCACCCTCATCTCAATCACGGCGTTCTTGATCGCTACGACCTCTTTCCTCCTTCCATCCCTAACGATATTTCTTCCGACGCCGATCTTGGTGACTCGCATACCACCTTTTCGGATGATAACATCCCTGGAAGCAGTGGTGTAGGAGGGACAAGCTCAGGCGGCACAGGATTTCGGGGTTATCATTCACAGATCGCTGGTGACCTAATTTCTGGAGCTGGTTCAAGAATGCAATCCTTCACATCTTTACCACTCACCGTCGCAAATCTCTACGGCACGTTTGGCAATTCTTTTGGGAGTTCCGGCAATGAGATTCTTGGTTTGGGTTTGGAGGGTATTCCAGAGGACGAAGGTATACACTCTATGCAATTCGACGCGCATACGTCGGACTTTTCAGCGATTGATGAGCTGGGGATAACGAGTATATCATTGAACGACAATCTTGATGTCCAGAGTACGACCTCGAGCCGCCAACACACAGGCCATGTGATGGATGATGATGGGACGGCGGGCAACGCTCTGGAGATGGATTACGAGTTACCTTTACCAGATAAGAACCAGCAGCAACAGCAACAGCAACAATGTAATGAAAAGGACGACCATGATCATGTAGAGTCGAATATCCTCGGTGATCCATTCAGACTTGAAGACCTGGTCGACATGTCAAATGATCTGCAGCATGAGACACCGCCCGCGACCCCGATTATGAGGCATTCTCGTCCAATGCGTCGATCTTCCCAAGGCTCTGTATTGTACACTTTTGATGGTCATGGCAGTACGAGTCATTATCACGCCCGTTCAACATCAGTGCCGCCTTCCGACGCTAGGAATCCAGGTGGTGGTGGTATGGTAAACGTAGGGAATGTCCAAATGTCCGTGGATGATGTGGGTGTAGGCCTTCATATGCATTCACAACATCACGGACAACAGCCTCATTCCGATTCACATCTGGATACGACACTGGGCAAAGGGTTGCAAGCTTTCTTTGGCCTGCACTCCCCTGTGCCCTCAAGTTCATCTCCGTCGAATTTGGTTGACCGGACTCAGAGACATGAGAGAACTTCGGAACGGATGAGATTGTCCAATAGTGATGGATCTCAGATGCAGCAGCCTTCAACGATCTCGAGTCCTAATCACCATCATCAACCGCAGCCGCGGGCTCAGACCACGCAACCTGCTACCTTGTTCCCCGCTCAGCTGATGTTGACGTCTGTCTCGGCTTCTTCGGAACCTATATCTCCCACCAGTACTTCACACTCCCAAAACTCAAATCACACCTTTCCCCAGGACAATGATCCTTGGCGGGTTTCGGCTTCTGCTTCCGCTGCTCAAACGTGGATAAACTCTCATTCCGTTAATTCAAGTGATTTCTATAATGTTCCTTATTTGGATCTTCATTATACGACTTATGGATCAGTAGCCATTCCAGGGCACCACCAGCCTGGGGTGAATGATTTCAATCTAGCCCTCGACTATCCTTCTGAGACAAGGCAGGGTCAGGAAGCATTGGACCTCGCCCAACCCGCGTCTTTTGGGTTGGGTCTTACCAGTATGGGGTTGAATCTAGCTTTTGGCACAGGCAGCAACGGAAAGTCTCCCAATCTGCATGCTAGTACGATCCGAATGCCCCACCTCGCAGCGGGTATGTCATTGGGCAAACAGTCCCAGCCTCCTTCGGACACCTTCGGGTCTGTTGCGGCAGCTATCGCAGCTGCCAATGCCATTGGACAGAACAATCGTGAAACTGGTGGTGGAAGCGCTGGCGTCAATACACAGGATCTTACCAGGACTGGAACGGTCAGGCAATCGCATTTTAACTCTCCTCATTCCGGCTTTGGGCGATCGATGAGCCATCATCGTGGTCAAAGTGCGGTTTGCCCTCAGGACTTGGAGCTGAGAAATGACAACAACAAGCGAAAGAGGGCAAGTTGGGATGGTGGGTTGGGTTAGGTCCATGAATTTGTCACCGATTGTCTTTTTTCTTTCAGTTTTTTTTTCCGATCGTTGCCATCACACTCAGCTCTCAATGCCTCTCATTCTCGATCATCTTTCGCAAGCATCGTCATCGTTACTGCGTTTATACATGCTTATCCTCGTCCACCTACTCTATTGTTCCCATTTTATTGCTTTATTGAACAGTCTCGGCTCTTATGAATTGCGCTACTGTTAGCGTCAATTTTTTTTTTTTTCATTTTGTAACATATTCATTAACACTACACGCAGTCGTATGCTTAATGCAAATGCTTTTAGGAATATTAACCGATTGACAGGCCCAGACACGGTTTGAAAAGTTGTGCTATCCTAAGCAATCTGGAGTTACAGATCAGGGTGCAATAATACTAGAATTCCACATCCTCTGTGTCCTCTTGTGTAGTTTTCTCAAGCTCTAGTTTTCTCTTGCGTCCGGGCATGTCTTTCCCACCGCCATACCCAACACCAGCTTTCTTTCTGAGCGCATCAAGGTCTTGTTCGGCCTCTTCTGCCCACTCAAGAACTAGATGTCGTCCTAACAAATGGGTATGGCGTAAAGCGGCATAAGCATTCTCTGCTTCATGGCGTGTCACGAACTCGAGGAATGCAAAACCGCGAGAACGCGAATCGAAACGTTTTGGTAAGCGTACCGATTTGAGATGACCGTGTGATCTAAGTATGACCGGGAATTTGTGATTAGAACGATAAGGAAAAAGGTCAACTTACCCAAAGAGACCCCTGATGTCCTTCTTCGTGGCCTCGAAAGGGACATTCTTCACAATCATCTTTGTTGTTCTGTTCTTGGACGTTTTACTATCGTTTTCCTCTCCCTTTGCATCCTGATCAGCACCCCTACCTGCAAATGAAACATGCAAGGCATGACCATCAAGGGCAAACCCTTCCATACCCTTCAGTGCTTTCTTCGCACCTTCGATATCCTTGAACCCGATAAAACCATATCCCATGCTTAGACGGCTGTCTGGCCGCTGAGGATTAGGTTTTGTTTGGATACGAGCAAATAAAAAGGAAGGCAGGGAGGAAAAAATTTTGGTAAACTTTTCCTGGGTGGTAGAGAACGAAAGATTCTTAACATAGAGGGTCATTCCAGATCTAATTGACGGTTCTTCGTCGTCTAGACTTTTTTTGTCCAATTTTTCATCCGCAACATGGACGATGTGAGCTGAGTTCAGTGCCGAAGTCATCCCGGGTCCTGAGGAATGATTTTTGGAGTCAAATTTTTCGTCGAACATCCCTAAAGGCCCTTTCTCCAAGTAGATGATCGAATTTCCGAGACGTCTGTATGCAACTGATTTGAACCCCTTCGCAGCCTCGTCTGGATGTTCGTACTCCACAACCGCTATTGTACCAGCTGGAGGCACAAGGACACGGCTAAGAACACCATGAGGTTCAAATAGCTCACGGATTTGGTCTTCCGTAGTCCCGAAGGGAATATTTTTGACAAGAATCGTGGTCTGTGACCTTGCGGATGAAGAAAAGGATGATAACAATACACCTTGGCTTTCTAGATAGGTTTTGGTCTCCTGTATGATGTGCGTTTCTGCCAAAGCAAGTTTCACAGCTGGGTTTTCACCCGACTCCGGATTGAGAATTTCGGACTTGTTTATACTCATACGCACGGCTATAGACGACGCCACTGCATCGCTCTGAGTATGATGGTTCAGCAAAGCAATATTGGAACTACGACTAGTACGTACATTCATGTAGAGCATACTCCAATTGAAGTCCCTACCTGCGATGGCTTTTCTTTTCCCTGCCTTCTCAATTTTCACGCTCTTCTCCTTGCCCTCATCTACCCTCCCTCGTCTATCCACCGCACCTAATATGTGTAGAAGACGACCTTGAAATGACGTCTTATCGAGAGCTTCATAAGCGGCAACGGCATTCGACGGTTGGGTAAATGTGACATAAGCAATCCCTTTGTGCTGTTTGGTCGTGGGGTCCAAGGGGGTGTGGATCTAGAGATGTAGAGTTGTGTCAGAAACTGTGATTTCGATGACATATTAGATGAGAAGGTCAGATAAAATTCTACTATCAATTTCCCAAAGGATCAACATTCCCAAAGGTCTGATGTCCCTATGAATATGATCATCCGAAAAGACGAACTGAAGATGGTATTTACCTAAGAAAAAGTAATTAGCGCATGAACTTTTTGTGATTTAAAGGATCATCAGCGACACCTACCTGTGCAATCTCGCCAAACGGTCTGAACAAGTCCCCAAGTTCTTCTTCTGTGCATGAAAAGGCTAAATTTCGTATGAAGAGCCGAGCGGTTTGCATTATCGTTTCTTTCATTATATCGACCACTGGAGGTGCCTCTATTACATGAGCTCCCTGCTAAGAGGAGTTAAACATATTAGCTGAAGATATAGAGGAAGATACGAAGGCACACAGAATTGTCATCTTTTTCTTCCTCGTCCGACTGCTCGAAAACCCTATCCTCTTGGTCGACATGTTTAGACATGCGTTGTCGCATCCACTCAAGGTCACTCAGTGGTCCCTGAAGCTCTCCTTCATAACTTCCAGATTCTTGCGTTAGAGGAGGTTGTGCGGGAGGCTCATTAACCCAGGCAGGACCTTTCGTCGGTTGCATGACCGCCATAAATTCTTTGAGTTTGCTGTTTTCCTTCGTGGTGGATTGTGAAGGCTGCGCCGTCGTCAGGAGTGGTTGAGAATCAGTTCCCATTAAAGAGGGATCCACTCGTCTACGCTTGTTCGGGCGGGGTGCAGGCGCATCCTTTGTTCCCTAAAATTTATTCAAGCCACAAAATTCGATGAAATGGACGACCTAAACTGACCTCCGACACATGTACAGATATTCTCGTTGAATCTATGAACGTATGGTCGAACCACCTCTGTGCAGCATCTGCCTCTTGTTCGGATTTGAACCCAACGAAACCAAATCTTCGCGACGTCCCATCTGATTTCTGAGAGACCTTGACGTCGGTGATATTCCCTCCAGGATTGCCCTTCTGTTCAAAATGTTCTCGTAGTCTGGCTGGTGTGACATATGGTGGTAAATTTTTCACAATCAAGCGCGACATTATTTTCCGGAAGAATGAAACGAATGGAAATTTTGATATTTTCAAGCTCCATTCGGACATCGCCGATTTCAGTGCTACATTCGTGATCATCATGGCATCAAAAGGCAAGGAAGTCTTTGCGGAGGAGAAAAACGCAAGGGGCATACCGAAAGCACCGTTCATTGTATGTTTTTGTCGGAATAAATGACTAAATTGTTCACCCACGATCTTAGACAGATGTAGAGGAGTATCTTGGTGCTCAAGAATCAGAGGTAGAACCTACATTAAAACGTTTTCAAGAAGCCCTAGCGTACGTCTGTCCGTCGTGTTCTCTTGACTGTTCATTAAATGACACTCGATCTTTATGGAAGGATAGCAAATACCGATACATGGAGTCTACTTTAACACAACGGCGGGCGAGCCTGGAAGAGAAGATTCCAGATATTAAAAAAACCCTCGATATGATTGAGCACCTACAGGAGAGGCAGGTTGGTGTCTATTTTTTTCTCCTCCATTAGCTGTTGATGAGACCTGTTAATCAGGAAAGCAAAGATGCATCCAACAATGACTTGGATGATCTCAATGAAGATAGTTCTCGACAACCACTTAAAACAACTTTTGAACTTAACGACACGCTTTATGCAGAAGCTGAACTAGAAGACACTGATACGGTTCATTTATGGCTCGGAGTACGTGTTCAAGACTATAATGCTCAGACCTAGGCTAACATCGTGCAGGCAAATGTTATGCTTTCGTACAATATCCCTGCTGCAATCACCCTGTTGAAGTCGAAATTAGAGGTTGCACACACTAGTCTAAATCACGCCATTGAAGACCTAGAGTTCATACGGGAGCAACTCACAATAATGGAAGTGAATACGGCTCGAGTATATAATTGGGATGTGAAGAGAAGGCGAGAACAGAGAGAAAAGGAGGCTATCCGAGTTGCAATTGATGGGAAGGGCAATGAGTAGTTGGTGCCGAGTGTGCCCTCTTATCTTCCACTTTCTAATGACATTATGTTACTCGAGCTCTGGCTGGGACTCGATATATTTGCTAATGGTACGCTCTTTGTATTCTCGGTGGTCCATCAACTTCTCGTCCGATCCAATTTTGATTGCTCGAATCTCTTTTGACGCGCCTAGATAGTGCTTTGAACTCAGTTCAGCGGGGTGTGATTGGAGTACTAGTAGAACCATCGGCAGTTACTTCTGTGAGCCCAACCAGCCGCCGCATAGATGGATACAGAGAGTTGTCGTAACTGGATTGGTCCGATTGTGGTGATAGCGAAAAAAAGGGCATGTGAGGTTACGAGCCTATAATAAGTCAATCAAACTGCAATACCACGTTCTGTCAGCGTATGCAAACTTGATTATCTTTTTGGTATTGTTTTTACCATCGGAACCGAGTCGAGTCAGTGGTCACGTCAAATACGCGTCGCATTTTGATCTGCAACCACCATCACACATTTTTCTGCCTCTAGTGTAGACGACTGCTATCAACGTCTGTTGACAGCACATTGTAATGCGAGAGACTACCTCGAAACACACACAATGTATCCATACTCCAGCTAGCCGAGTTTGGCAAACAACAAGACCCTTCCGACCTTTCCTTAACGTACCGCTTTTGACCAAACTCTTATCTGCGGCCACTCCGGATGTAGTCATCTCAAATTTAGGGAAACGGAAGGCCACCGAAGCTATTCCCCTATTACACCGCTTCAAGCGTCTGAAAACTTCTTGTGGCTCCCAAGACAGTGATAGCGAAGATGACGGCGAGGGCGAAACATCTGATGTTCTTTCTACGGCAGATGGTGACTACCCCCCAGTTCGAATTGCTGAAAACTATACCGCGGATAACGATGTACATCCTATCCTTCATCACATTTTTAAAATTCGATATACCAAAGAGCATTCAGAAAGATCGGGTTTTGAAGACATTCAATTATTGGAGGCATGGGAGCACGATGTCGAGGCCCTGCAGGATTTTCTTCATTTGAGGGACTCGATTTCATGCCAAAGAACCATCAATATCGACAACATACGTCTGGGGAGTTATGATGGCCGCGTCGTGGCCCTGCTTTCTGAGGCCAAACATCTTACTGACAACCAGTGGCTATTTCTCCTACCATTGCTTACAGTTGATGGGCCCTCTAATGACTACTCTGAGTTGGCCTCCAATGATTTTCTATCGGCTTGTCTTATTTTGCAAGCTAGTGGGAAAGTCAGCATAGAAACCAAGCTTGAAGTTGTTATTCAACCAAAATCCTTAGATGGCGCGGCATCCTTTGACTTTCCGGTTTCCCTCCGTTTCGAAGTTACCGTGTCCCTCTCACTTCCTCGTGCTTTGGAATACACCATGCCAAAGAAATCGACAAGGAAAGATGTAACTATCCATGAGAACGCCCAACGCCGACTCCTCCGTGCCGCTTTTGACGAGGACAGTATCACATCATCTACTGTGAGGGACTCTATTTCTATTTCTTCCTTTTACTCCGTCATGGGTCCGGCACCCTCTTTAGCTTCGAAAGAAGTGATGGAATCTATGCAGCCAGATGCGCTCTTGCCAACTCTTCTTCCATTTCAATGTCGCAGCGTTGCCTGGCTACTCGAAAAAGAGGGTAAATCCATCTTGTCGGATGGGCTCATTGTCTCACAAGCCTCGCCTACTTCGTTTTCTTTCTGGAAAGAAGTACAAGTGGGGAATCATTCACTATACTTCAATTATCTTAGTGGTGAACTTGTCGATGAAAAACCCCACTTACCAATTGTTCATGGAGGTATGCTGGCCGAGGAACCTGGGTTGGGAAAAACGTTAGAGACGATAGCTCTCATTCAGCTAAATCCGGCGCCCTCTGAATGGAACCCATCTTTTACCAGTTGGGACGATATTGCTTGTTTAGAGGTCAAAGCAGTTAAAGTTATTCTTTCCCTTCAATTTAATTTTCTTCGTATCTTAAATGTATTTTCTTTTGCAGACAACACTGATTGTGACCCCTCCTTCCCTTGTTTCTCAGTGGAGGGACGAGCTGTCGAACAATGCACCGACATTAAAAGTACTCATTTATGATGGATGGACGAAGGTGGCGGTTCCCATTGTCAAAGACGATAGAGAACTTCAACAACTTAGGCCGCTAGGGCTGGACGACAATCTGCAAAAGAAGAAAAACGGAGCAAAGGGAAAGAAGCGAGCATCAGATGATAGTGATTACACCGACAGCAGCACCGTAGCTCAGGAAAGCACCCCTAGAAGATCAAGAAGACGCAGAAACAATCAACTTGACTGGTGTAATCATGTGCACCAGTTCGACGTCGTGATTACCACATACTCTGTTCTTCGATCCGAAATATGGGTCGCCCGTCCGCCACCAGATCGCCCTAAAAGAGAAGAAGCGATGTATACTGCAACAGCAAGAGCTCGCAGCCCATTGGTCATGGTGAAGTGGCAACGTGTCGTAATGGATGAAGTTCAGATGGTGGGCGGTGGCCAGGCGGCGTAAGTTTCTTTCCGCGTTTGTCATTGGTCTTACCTCTCGCACTTTACAGAGAGATGGTCTCCTTGATACCTCGTATTTCGTCTCTGGCAGTGTCTGGAACTCCTGCAAAAACGCAAACATCTGATCTGATCCACGTCCTTAAGTATGCTTTCGTATCTTTCATACTTGAATACAATTTCTGACATGTGGATCAATTTAGATTCCTGCGCATAGATAGAGTAGTAGGTAATCTCAGATTGTGGAACAGGTTGCTGAAACCCGGGTTCTCGGACTTATTTGGTGATTTTCTGCGGCACTATGCAATAAGGTTTTGCATCGATTATTTTGAAGGGTTTTTTTGACTCATTTTGCACCCAGGACGGCCAAATCTAGTCTGACATCTGAGTTAACCATTCCCGCGCAGACCAGGTATCTTGTTGGAATTGAGCTCGGAAAAGTTGAGCGCCACGTATGTCCTTTCTGTCGGGAAGTATACCGCCTTGGCTGATTCATCCCAGGTTTACGACCAAACTCTGGAGGCAATCCTCTTTGACCTAGGGCTCGATTCCAGGGGAATCGCTGCGTCCAATGGATGGAGAGTTGACGGCGTCTTGCTCCGTTCTTCCATAAGGCGTTTACGTGGTATCTGTACTCACCCGCAGGTATTGGTTTTATTACCACCTCCTGAGTAGATATCACACTTTCTTCCCTGATCAGGTTGGTCAATTACAACGGAAAGGTGATGGAATTTATAAGCCTGGCTCATTAAAGGCCATGGACGACGTTCTTCAGGTAAGCTGCTTTTTCTGCCTCCTTTTGTCATAGTTTCTCTGAAAACTTTCCTGCAGACCATGCGAGATCAAAATTGGAAAACTATGATGGAAGATTGGAAAGCAAAGGTATGTATATATTAAAGTATCGAAAATTTCTGAATGCCGTTCCCCAGATGCAAGCTGCTATCAAGATCGCTCGGTTTACTCAGTTCGACAAGACGGACAACAATCGGTACCAACATGCACGAGACATGCTACAAGGAGCAGAAGCCGAAGTTTGGAAGCATATCAAGGTTATCGAAGAAACTCTGGCTGAACACGACCTGAAGGGCAAGGCATTGAAAACGGAAACCGCATTGCACAATGAGAATGAGCTTCAAAACAAAGACCAGGATTCGACAGTCGAGTCGAAGGGCAAGGGCAAGGCACGTCTGATCCCGGAGGATGACGCTCCAGAGGATGAGGAAGAGAAAGGATTGCCACAGACGCTTGCCGGAGAAGAGTATAAATCCAGGAGGTTAGCAATCAAACAGCGACTTCGTGAGGGATTGCTTTTGCTACATAAAGTCAACTTTTTGCGAGGGGACGTGCATCACACCCTTGGCAATTCTGCAGAAGAGGATAAGGCATATCAAGTGGCTGAAGAACTGCGTCGGCGCCTATTGAAAGGCAAGGGTTTACATATCTCTTATCCTTCGTTATTAACAATGTCTTCATTCAGGCCCAGAAGAGGAGGCTAAGAAGGCAATACATATACTAAACGCTAGCGCGACGAGGAAAAATTTGATTGAAGCCGAATTACTGCTCAAGCTCCCTCTCCTAGGCAAAGGAGGTATCAGATCAGCGGAGTTGGTAAGTAATGGGTCCTTATGGAGATTTTACGCTCATCGTTCCACATAGATGGAAGAAGTTAATACTCTGCTTGAAGAGGTATTCAATGAGCAGGCAAAACTACTCTGGGAATGGAGGACGCACCTATTGAAAATACTTACGAAACCCCTTACTCCAGATGATGGTGACACGGCAGACGGGCAAGAATACCAACGTACTCTTGATGAACAAGGAGAGGCAGACACGTATCTGCAAGCTTATGCGGCGCTTGTAGCTGATCGACGTCAGGCTCTTGTCAACGAACGAACACTTCTGGCGGCACATGAAGGTCGAGAGAAGAAGCATCGGCAGACAAAGGTTGCCAAGGCTACCAGCGTTTTTGAAGACGATGAAGATCACGACGAACACGATGAACGGTCAATGGAGTCAGAACAGGCTCCGTTGCAGAAGACACTTACGAGAAAACGCAAGGACATTTTGTTACACCTCGGAGGACGAGCGATTAAGAGTGTGAGTTATTTACGTTCCAATTTTTTTCGGTCCTTAATTACTGAAAATATAGATCTTGGTTGATCTTACTGCTGTAAATCTACGGATTACACCTGACAACCACCCCGAAAAATTCATTGTCAAGGATGCCATTAAATCGATAAGACAATTCATGGCCGAACAATGTAAGTTACTAGGATGTCAATCGTGTCTTACGTATAAGAGCTTTTTCTGCCAGCCTCCCTATTCGACAAGTTGGAAGGTGATCTGGCTCTCATTCGCAAGGCCTTCAACCAGCGAGTATTGTACTTCCGCCAGCTCCAAGAGATATCAGACTCGGTGGCGGAGGCCGATTGGGAAGAAAGTTCATTCTTGGCTGCTCAGCAAGCTTGCCAAGCAGAAATGGTGGAACTCGAACGGAAGATAAACACCGCTCGTGCTCGACAGCGTTACCTTGATAATCTTGCTCAAAATAAGGATGATAATGAAGACAACGATCAGACTTGCATATTATGTCGATGCGAGTTTGCCCGAGGCTTCATCACACCGTGGTAAGTTTAATTTATTGTATCCTAGTACAATAGCCTCATGAGTTTGATTCTAAGTGCCCATGTATTCTGCGAGGTATTCGGTTCCTTAGTGATAGTGTGCTACTTTCTCACTTTTTCTAGTGGTGTATGAAAGCATGGTGTTCGAAAAACAAAGGCAAAACTTGCCCAGTGTGCCGGTGTGTAGCTCTTGTGCATATTTCTCCATCAAGTACAGATCTTACTCGAGTTGTTAGAGTTGCTGTAGATCTCAAAACAGTTCAACGCTTTGTCGTAGATGCGACTGAACCCGAACCTCTTCCCACCTCCACCCAACCTGTCATTAATGAGCCAGCGCCCAAATCTCGCAGAGAAATCATATACAACAGAATCAGTAAGCGAAGCTCTTTCGAGTCTTATATCATGAACTTACACCTTACAGGTTCTTCTGTCTTCGACGATATTCAAAACATTGAAACTCATGGCGATTTCGGAAGCAAAATTCAAACTCTTGTCCGTCATATTTGTTACCTGAAATCCACGGATCCAGGAGCAAAGAGTATCATTTTCTCTGCGTGGGCGGATTCTTTACACAGTGCGTTGTTCCATTTCAGGCGGCAAGAATAAACCTGTTCCAATTATTGTTTCAACAGTTGTTGAAGTCGCCTTGAAAGAAAATAACATCAAGAGTCTGCGCATTAATCAGAGGTCGGGTGGTGGAGCCGCAATCCAGAAGTTCAGGAAGGATCCTGATATTCTGGTACTATTGTTAGATGGGTATGTTCATTCTCTTTCATTTTTCTTATCCGATGTTCACGCTCCAATTATAGCGAGCGAGAGAATACGGGATTGAATATCACGTGTGCTTCGCGAGTGTTTCTATTGGAAAGCGTAGTCCATCACAATTTCGAGATCCAAGCCATTGCTCGCATTGATCGGTTGGGTCAAACTAAGCCAACTGAAGGTATGTTGTATCAAAACCACCATAACTAGCTCATAAACATGCCCCCTAGTGTATTGTTATTACGCTGAAGATACCATCGAACGCAACATTCTAGATCTCGGCGCCCGCAAAGGCCTTTCGTTATATACGAAAGCCAATTCCGTTGGGACTGTCAGCGTATCTCCGTTTACCAAGGAGAGTGAACAAGTCGTCGACAACCCGAATAAGCGCAAAGCGCAACAGAAAGGCGACTTCATTTACAAGGTTGACGATATGTTGGCCATCCTCTTTCCCCACATGTTCGAGGACATTGAGTACTTGTTACCTGCGACGGAAGAAGCCCAGGCTAGACAACCGCTGGATGTGGAAATGGTGGATGCAACTCTCGGGGTCAAGCGCTCAGTCCGTGGGGGGATTGAAGTCAATGCAGAAGCTGGTCCATCTCGTCGAACTCGATAGCCCCTCTGACGTGTACTTCCAAAATTGTATAGAAATTTATTGCTTTTCTAACTGACTGCACTTCCGATTGAGTACGAAGGCTATGCGGCCGTCTTATCAGTTCCTAATTTAGAAAGCGCAATGGATCCCCACACTTGCGGATTTGAGGCGTAGATAACTACCCGCTTCCTGGCATGAAGAATGGAAGTGCACTCCATGAATTCGATACTCGGGTTTGAAGTAAGTCCGGTTCCATCATCCGTTATGGTCGCAGAATTTGCTCAAAGTTATAATTATAACATGCTTTATTCAGACGTTCGGGCTGGAGTATTGACATCTCATGGTTTCCGTATCAGCTGGTATGTGCCTATTTCTGCTGCAATTAACGCAGCATGGTTACTTTCCGATCCAATTCAACGCAGCTTCTGCTTTCGTAATGTTGTAGAGGTTGAGAGCTATAAAAGGTCTTCGTTTTCAACCTGGTATGCAGTAACCGATTCTAACTATGTCTCGCTTTGTCATAACTGGTGCTACGGGTGGCTCCCCAAATCGTCTTGAAATTAATGATTTCGTAAAGAATGAGAAATTCTTCTCTCTTTACATCCAAGCCCTTCGTATGTATTGATATCCTATCTGCTCTATACC
>QDKV01005178.1_pt1 | contig 31898 bp, 27 predicted proteins | sample 1861101 | NCBI WGS metagenome assembly QDKV01 (sample SAMN04275158, study PRJNA302643) | Fungus metagenome, whole genome shotgun sequencing project. | isolation source: fruitbody | host: Mallocybe terrigena | place: Sweden | collected 2013 | reverse complement strand
AAACATTTTTTGAAATAGGATTGTTAACGTGCGTTTCCGTGCAAGATATTTAGCATAATCAAGTGTGTTGAAATAACCTGTTTTTATAGCCAGAAGAAGCCATTCGAGAACTCCATCAGACCTCGATCGGAGGCGATACAGAACCTCATTCATAGTGCACTGACTTAATCAATTGATATGTTGTATCCACTGGTTAAAAGTTTTTGCTGGCATTTTCACTTCCAAGGACATATGATCTTGATACAATGTCGATATGGTACTGTTCCGTGTTGTCTCGTTCATAAAATGTATCGTGTATCATGTCTTCCGCTCGTAGCAAACGAAATCTTTATAATCACTCCCGGCAAGGGGTCCTTTTACAAGCCGTAAAATGAATCTCAAATGATTTGTGACGTGTTAGTATTTTGCCTTGAATTTTACCAAAGATGGAGTGATTGCAACATATTTAATTTTTGTGACACTGTGCCGACTGTCTCTCAGGTAACTTATGTTTGAGTTTAAATTGGCAGTAACAGGAACTTTCAGACAACTCATCTGACCTTGGATCGTATTTGGGCCCAAGGACTTCCTTTCCGGACTGCTGCGCCTTTACCTGTTGAAACGGCTGGAAAGGGTTGGCGAAAAGGACGGGGAAATTGATGTGTAGTAGAGTAGTAGTTTTATCTGTTTTCGTGGTGTATACTATTGTCAATGTCATCGGCGCAACCAGATGACACCCAAAATTTTGATTTCTTTCGCCTTTACGTCGGTTTTCGAGCGCTAGCAATCTGCCTGTATCAGGGGTCCGTTGTGGACCATGTGACGCGTGTTGTAGCGATTTATAAGCTAAATGCGGTGGATCTGCGAGAATGCCTACCCCCCTCGACGAATTTATTCGCATGTCGCCACCGCTTTAACCGTTACCGGCCATAATCGGTGCCCGCCTTCCTCGCCCACTGACGACAACCTCAGGCTCGAACGCTCTCCATTCCAGGACATTGAAACACTTTACATCTTTCTTTAACCACCGTCTCGACACATTTGTCCCTCCCACTCTGGTTCATTCCTGTAACCTACTAGCCATGGCATCTCAAATTGACACCAGTCCATATTCCCGTTCAAACCTTTCTTATCTGGACCTTGATCAAAAGAGGAGATGTAAAGACGCCGATCCTAATAAAGGCCGTTGTCTGCTCGAAAATCAGATCGAATCTATAGAATTTTGTCATTGCATCCCGAGGAAGTTTATCGACGACGACGAACTTGTATGTGCTTAAAAGCCGCTAGTATTTATTCTGAAACCGAAACCATATTCTAGCTCGATAGCCTCGAATGGGCCTGGGGCATGAAACATGGCGGTCTGAATCTGAATTCGCGTTACAATGTCATTTTTGGTAGGTGCTTTTATTACATCAGTTCAGTTATCGGTTTAATGTCCTGAATAGTCGGCTCCAGACTCCACTCCTTACTTGATACTTTTGCGTGGTTACTGTTGCCAGAGGACTCCATTATCAACCAATACCATGATTCCGTGTCTCGTATTGGTCACCAACACCATGCACAGAGGAAACTCTTCCCTAACATTGCAGTAAGCCTTCTTATCGTGACCGGATTTTGAGTTTCTAAAGTAATTTTAGAATGGAGAATTCACGTATCGATTCGTGCCTCTGCGCGTGATATCGATGCCGATTGTCCGCCAAACTAAAGTTCTAACAGATGGGATGACACCCTCTAGTGCTGATTTCACGGTTTATACATATCCATTCGATGGATTCCCATTACTCAAGAGCCACCTTCACCCAAGATTCGCCATTTTTGAAGCTGGGCGAAGGTTGGAATCTCTACAACCAAACGATTATCAAAGGCTCCTCGTCGATTTTCCCTCCTTGGCGCTGATAGGGAATGTGTATGAAGCCTGGTCCCGAAAGCCTCCAGAAGAGTGGAAGAAAGATGAATCATACAATGTTCAAGATGGCGATGACGATGACGATGACGATGACGAGCACGATGGCGATGGCGATCCCGACTATGACGATCAAACGAGTATTGGGCGGTCCTTTGGAAGGAAACGCCCCGCCCAAAGTTCACCGACACCACAGACCAAACGACAGCGCCCAAACCCACGGCCATCTGGGTCGAAGCGAAAGGTACTTTCCGAGCTGACAATGGCCAATTATCATCGGCAACCAATTGGAAAAACTACCTGGACCGCCGACCGCATCTTCGACTGGTCACTCAGGCGTCGAGGCTGAACTTCAAACAGCCGATTATCCATTCTTCTTTTAATTACACATCCTCCCTCATCAATCTCTTGCTTCTCAGCCCTCTATTTGTTATCATTCTTCTGTCTCCATGTCAATGGGACAAAGTTGAAACTTTCATTTTCTTTAATAATGGCCAGCCATCGCTGAAGATTGCGAAACCCCTTTAGTTATTATCCTCTGTCCAGTAGCTTACCTATATGTATTTAAGCAAATGAGCGAGATCGTCGACGTCTGTTTTATTCAAATATATTTTCGGAGTTACAAATTTTATTCAAAATCTTATACCGCACAGCGGCTTATCCTTGTTCCTTCGTCACCGCTTATCGATTATTCTCCAAAGTGTTTCGGTTGTGCCTGAACACTTTGTCTCCAACGGGCTATTCTTGTGTTCGAGTTGTGCTTGAACACATGGCAACCACCTTCGATACCTTCACCTTCGATACCTTTTTCTCCCGAAGATCAGTGACCATTGTCTACCGACTGGGATGGTATGTGTCGATTTTCTATATAAGTCACCTCCTCTAATCCAAACCTCAGTACACCGTCCTCAATACACTGCCCCCGGTTGCGCGAGTACAGTTCGTCTGCCCTTTACGACGCGCCTTCCATTCCTAGTGGCTTGAAAACATGCGCCTGCAGTGCAACTGCTTCTCAGCTGGATGTGGGGACCGCGGTGGCGTTGAACTTGAAAAACGAACCTACGACGCACATGCTCGCAAGGACAAGATTGCTATTACGGAAAAGGCGAGGGATCGAGCAGATCGTGCTATTCAAGATGAATTGGATGCTATTGCTGTCCATCTGGCCTCTACTACACTGCTCGCCGATAATCTGGCGCCGGCCTCATCTGCTGCAGGTGGCAGACTTTGGTCCAGGCAAGCGTCAGCGGGCACTAGAGCAGAGAAGGGAGAACAGGAATCAGCCTCGCGTCAAGAAGTGATTCGCAATCTTCTTGCACGTCTTGACGAGATCGACAGTCAAGTCGATACGCTGAGCGACAAAGTCTGCCACGAGCTGGCCATTTTCAACAAATCGCATAATGTCGACTTGACGTTTCCTCTGAGGCATCTCAAGGCGGAGTTTTTGCAGATTGAAGTGGACTTGAACAAGATAACACTGAAGGCACCATCTGTGACATCGTTGAAGTTTTCTGTCCAGGAAAAGATGGACAAAATCTCCGAGAAATTGCACGTAGCCAAGTCGGATTGGGCAGAAAATTTGGCCACTGCTCGATCGTTTGCACCCGCCGAGGAAAGTGGTGTTAAAGTCTCAACAGGTATTTATTTTTTTTCATGACGCACTTGCAGCATTTATACTCATTATATTGGTTTCTAGATCGTTTTTTTGACCCAATTCTTCCGAAGACCGATCCAATTCTTCAGTCAATCATTTTCCTTGTTATCACATGCCAAGTTGTGCTAGGTGCAAGTCGAGATGGCTGCAAGTCGAGATGGCTGCAAGTTCATATTCGGAGTGTTGCAATATGTCGTGCAGCTCTGCTTTATGCACTTTACTCCTGACCTCTCTCCACATGATCACAAGATCCTGTCTGATTTCCCTGTGGATCCGCGACCCGCTGAAAAGGCTCTTGGACTGGATTCAGACACCGTCATTTATGCAGTCTGTCCAGACCCTGCTTGTCATGCAACACATGCACCTAAATTTCAAAATAATTCTCCCGTTCCTATTTATCCTTCGCGTTGTCGACGTCGCCGAACAGGAAGAAAATGCAACACGCAACTCCTTCGTCCACGCACGCTCGAAGGACAAGTCGTATACACTCCGGTCAAACACTTTGTTTACTTTAAGCTGACTGATTGGCTTGGTCGACTTCTTTCTAGACCGGGCATTGAGGCTGAAATGGATGCTGCGTGGCGCAAAGCAAAGGATTCGAATGATGGCACGATGCGGGATATCTTCGATGGAGAAACTCTTCGAAATTTCAAGGGTCCCAACGGCCGACATTTCAGTTGGGGGAATCGCGAAGGCCACTACGTCTTCTCCCTTTCAGCTGATTTCTTCAACCCACTAGGCAACAAACAAGCCGGCAAGAAGCTCTCTGTCGGACTTATTAGCCTCGTTTGTCTCAATTTACCCCCGCACCTACGGTACAAGTCGGAGAATATGTTTCTTGCTGGTGTAATTCCTGGCCCTAAGGAACCCCCACTGACGGCGATGAATCATTTTCTTCGGCCACTCGTTGACGACTTCCTCAAGTTGTGGGATCCTGGTATTCGGTATAGCTGCACGGATGACCACCCTCACGGACGTTTGGTTCGATGTGCACTTGTCTGTGTAGTATGTGACCTGCCAGCTGCCAGAAAAACGGCAGGGTTCACTGCCGCTTCTCAGAACCACTTCTGTGCCATATGCGAGTGCACTCTGCAAGAGAATGGTTACGGCGATCTCAACTATTCCAACTGGAAACGACGGACTAACCTCGGCTGTAGAAAAGCGGCCAAGAAATTTTTTCGTGCTGGGTCTGGTCCAATGGGCGAGTTGATTGCAGCCACCACAGGAATTCGCTGGTCGGAACTCCTTCGTCTTCCTTATTTTGATCCCTCACGCTTCGTTGTCGTTGATGCAATGCACAACCTCCTCCTCGGCCTTATTCACGAACACTTCACCGGCATCCTGGGTATCCAATTACAACCCGACAAACAGAAAGACGCACCAGTAATCCAATGTAACCTTACTAATGCCTGGACCCATCTTGGACGTAACGAGCAAGCCAGCGCGAGGCGAATCATACGATGGCTCGAGCAACCAATGTCCTTGCGACTCTCAACCAGTGAGGGCATGATCTACTGGCTCAAAAAATTTTCCAACGAGAAGCTTGCCGTTCTTCAACTCATTTGTCAAGAACTCGGGTGTGCTCCCGTACCTTTCGATCCTCGCAAACAAGGCAATTTTCATCGTGCAGATTTTGCTCGGGGAATTCTACAATGGGTAAACTTATTTTTTTCCCTTACCTGTGTAGCTGTTGTTAATATACCTGACTAGCGGTTCACGCAACTCGAGCAGGACCTAGACCCCAGGGCCCATTCTGCAACAAACACAAAATGCGGTCATGTCCTCACGAAGGAAGAAATGCAAGCGATCCGCTCAGACATTACTCACCTTATCCGGCCGTCTTGGTTGAGGTCTGTTCCACGGGAGTTGGGTTCTGCTAGTCACGGCAAACTCAAAGCGGACCAGTGGCGAGCTCTTGGAACCACGTTTCTCCCTGCGTCTTTGATTCGACTTTGGTCTTGTGAAGATCTAAAAGATCCTCGCTCTGTTCGATGCCGAAAGATCTGCGATGTTACGCTCTCACTTCGCTCTGCTGTTTCGATCGCTTGCTCGCGGGTTACATCCACCAAGCACGCTGACGCTTACTTACAACATATGCAATCTTACCTCGAGGGACTAAAAGAACTTTTCCCTGACTACAAATTCCGTCCCAATCATCACATGGCGCTTCATCTCCACGAGTATATCCGATTTTATGGCCCTGTACATTCCTGGTGGACTTTCCCATTTGAGCGAGTCATTGGAATGCTGCAGCGCATTTCAACGAACTATCAACCTGGTAAGTACACAGATTTTTTTTTTGCTACAAGGAAATTTAACCATCTTTTTCTGCAGGTCAATATGAAGCAATTATTTCCCGTTCCTTCGTCCGTGGTAGCAATCTCCGCAGCATTTTCCGTAGGAGTGGAACACCTGAAGTCATTCTCAACTGCGAGTTGATGTTCCAAAAGCTGGTGAATCCTCAAGTCCGCGACACGCTTGTTACCGACATTCTTGCCCTTTTCACTGATGATGCCGCCTCCGATAATGATGGCCTGGATGAACAACCAGTGAAATCCTTTAATTCACTTCCTGTCCCACTCCAGGAGTGCCTTATTGCAACATACAATCATCGTTTGTGTGCCTGCCTCTTGTCACACTTGACTATACGCGGTATCACATATTTGTCATCCGCATACCACCTTGGTAATGCATTAATTCTCCTGAAATCCACTGCTCCGAACAAGTACCTCCCTGCAAGAATTGATTATATTACTCAAATACTTTTCGACGATACCGACGACGGCCATTTGGTAACTTTCATTGCGGCACGGAAATATAAGCCTTCCACCTTCAAAAACGACCCCTTTCGTGCTTTCCCATTCCTTCAAGCCCAAATTTGGAGCAGGGAACTTGATTCACTCGAGTGTCACTTTGCGCAGAGTCTCATCACCTGGGAGAATTTAGATGGGATGGTGATGATTTCATTGTCTCGTGTAAGTGATGCTAGTCGTACTTCCTGCACTTGGCTCATGCCTTTTAAGGAGATGATCTTGACCCACTATTGAGCGCTCAATGACCCGCTCAGGGAGGGCTTCATCGCACGAAGTATTTTCATATGATGGATATTCTTAACTTAACCTTTGGTAGAATTTAATTATAAACTATATATTTTACGCTGGCTGTAAATTTTTTTGCCAAATGTATGATCACCCTAAAGTTTAAGTGTTTGTAAAATAAAACATTGTTATGACTGTGAAATTCTATTCAATTACTACATTGTATGAACGATTCTCCTTTGACGGAAATTCAAAGTTCCTACTCAATTTTACAAATAAATATACTTTTTTGAAATTTTAAATATTACCAAAAGTTCCACATTTGGAAATATATCTTGTTTAAGGTAGTATTTTCAACAACCTAAAACGTCACAAAAATACTAACACGTCACAAATCATTTTACATCCATTTTATGGCTTGTGAAAGGACCCCTTGCCGGGAGTGCTATGGCATAAAGCCTACTACAAGTAGCACAAAGGGGAACGGGCCTTTTACCCGGGCTCAGGGTTTTCTAAAGCCTGAGCTGGGGGCTTTGGCCTTTCTATATAATAAATTTAGTACTTTTAGCACATTTTTTTTGTGAATTTCTGGTGAATTTTTTTGTTGTTTTTCGCAAGATTTCGATGTCGTACCACATTTGAACTCAGTTTGAAATTAAATTGATCACCCAACAACCCGCAATAGTGACGCAACAACCACAAGCCACCTCGCACCATCTGGCGCTGACGCTGACAACAAGGAGTTGAGGACGACAATGACAGGATGACAACGACAAGACGCCAACAACGAAGAGAACGACACTAGCTGAGCTGCCTCGCCACAATCCACCATGGCTACAAAAGTGGCAAAAAGGGTGAGGGGAGGGCATGGAGCAGGCGTACCAGTATGCACAATCCCTTTTCTTTTTTTTTGTACCTTCTCTCACAGTTATGGCACAAATGGCAAGGAGGGACTCCCTCCTCCCTCTCAATTACAGGTTGCGTGCACTCGTCACAACGAGGGGAGGTTGTCCTCCCTTTGGCCGCGTTTTCTTGCACTCACACTGTCACAACGAGGGGAGTTCTTCCTCCCCTCTCGGCGCATTTCCTTGCATTCGACCCAACGAGGGGAGGTCGTCCTCCCCTCGCACTCATCACAATGAGAGGAGGTCATCCTCCCATTTTCTCGTACTGGACACAACGAGGGGAGGTCGTCCTCCCCTCTCACCATTTTTTCTCGTACTCAACACAACAACACCCCTTCCATAATTATCATTTGTATTAAACTAGTAATAATTGAAGCCTGAGCCGTCTACTTGGGCTCGGCTTGTAGATTCGTGAAGCTGGGGCCGGTATAAGCCGAGCCGGAGCCGTAACATCACTAAAGTCTTAAAGAATGACTATTCTAACATATGCCAGGCATAGAGTCTTGCAAGTGTATGTTGTTGTCCCGCCTTGATGGTATGTCTGCAATGGAGTACAACGGAGTGATTCTGAAAGTAGTTGAAAAGTTTTTAGAGGTGGGTTTTGTTATCCAATTTGCCGACGACCTGTTTTCTTCATGGACCTGAAGGCAAAAGCTTTGCGACCAGAATTTACTGAATAAGATATGAGTAGCCTCATTTTTCTAGTCCTACAGTGGGGCGTTTCTGAATCCCATTAACTATTTTTCCCCCCCGCACACTTACTGTTTATACGTCTATTCGCTGATCTCTTGTATTCTGCTTAAAAGTAATAAAACCTGTCTATTTATCTCCCATTGAGCTTTCATCTTGCTTCCCTATGTTCATTGGCAAGATTTATGTAAAATGGTAAAATTCCTTCTGGTATGTTTGATGCGTCGATGGTATCCTTCAAATATCGCACCCAGAAGTCTCCGACAATGGACGTGGAATTTCAAACAAAACAAGGAACGGAGAGCTGAGAAAATGCCACGTAGCTGACTCGAGAACATGAATAAATATAACCCCTTTTACCCAAGCGAACATGATGATCTGCAATTCCCGCTCCAAGAACGTGCATCACTATAGTTCTGCACAATCCGAGGAAAGCCTCAACATGTACACTGGTGTGTATACGAATATACATAACTGCACGATATCCTGCAGGTTTTACCTCATGCTTTCCTTTTGTATTTCAATACACCCCGTAAACATGGTCTGTGCGTGGTATCTGGAAGAAAGAGTTGGAACATCGAAAATTTAGGAGGTTCCTGCAAAGGTCAATTCAATTCACTCCTTGAGTCTCTTTTCCAGAAGTATAAGAAAGGTCGTACGATTTTCGTTTGCAAAGGAACGCTCCCCAGATACTTATCTTACAAACGTCATAGACTATTGCCAGTTCATTTGCTGGTTATTTCATCCAGGGACCAGAACGTGGTTGACCAAATTTTTATCTGAGAGATTTATCATTGGCTGGAGTGACGGAGCGCTTGGGCCGAATTGCGATCAACTTTTGATTATCTTTCGACATATATTCCTTGCAACCCAACGAAACAGCTCCAATTCTTCCTCCTCCAGCGTCGCACTCCTACTGAACAGCAGGTATATCTGTTTACTTTAATGGCGTTGAGTAACTAATCCGACCTTTAGCTTCGGCATTAGAACGCTTGGTAACCCGTTTCATACCAAGAGTGTCAGCAAAGGCAGTTACGATCAACACCATCCACTCGGGGCGTCGTCTCCTTATCGAGTTACCGTGCTGGCACTCTACTTGTCGATTCCTTAAACCCAACGGATCGACGTCATAACCAACTATTTCGTGCTATGCCGCTTCCGCGACCCATTCTAAAGCCACCTCCATCACCGAGTCTGACGTCGACCAGTCCACTTCCCTTTCCTTCTACGCGCATTCCAATGCTGGACTCACCTTGCGTTCACTTTCCACCTACGCCTACCTTGGCTCAAATTGAGATCACCCATTCGTCATTCATTTATGACCGCAAACCCATTCTAGTCCTTCCCAACGCTTGCGCGTTGCCAGGACGTGGTGAACGTGCATTGGACTCACTGGTTGATTCGGAGTATGACCTAGAGGGACGTTCTTTGGTTGGCAAGAAAAAGAGAATGAAAGCGGGATACTTTCATCCAAAGGCGTTCGAAGCAGTTTCGTATGAAGAGGAGACCGACCTCGAGCTGTCGTCCTCGTTGCTATTTGTGCAAGATGGGTCCTCACTATCACATTCCTCCTATCGTCGACGGGACGATGTTCAGAACGATAGACGTTCGTATGCACAATTCCGGTCCGGTCCGACTGCCCTTGCGTTGGAATCTTTAGAACGCCCAGAATCAAGCGATGGCTCGATATTGGAAAATCTCACTTCGGATACGGCGCCACTGGACCAGTTCCAGTATTTGCCAAGCATGGACTTTTATCTACAAAAGGATAACAACAGTGCACGTATGAAGGGTCATTTGGAGTGGAAACTGGAGGATGCACCATCGAAGAAGTCAAATTCACGCATACGGACTAGTAATACGAGTAATCTAGAACGGACCCGCATAGCTATTAGTGGTAGGGCTTCTACTGTTGCCTGTGGCAGTTTCAGTTCGGGTTTTTATGACCCTGGTCTGGAGGGCTGCCTTGGTGGTTTCTAGGCGTTTTATGTCTGTCTACTTGTTGTCTTCTTGTGATAATTATTAGTCTAAAGGGAAAAAATATTGTGTTAGATGGAAGCTGATGATTCGATTCGAGGCGGTTCGGTGTTCTTGCTCTCTAAATAAGGGAAAAAATATTGTGTTAGATGGAAGCTGATGATTCGATTCGAGGCGGTTCGGTGTTCTTGCTCTCTAAATATTGGCAACCTAGTGTGGATATGGACAGCAGGTACACTGTAACTCTAATAATTTGAAGGGTATGCAATTCCAAACCAACTTATATAAAAATAATGCGAAAATGTATGTCCCAAAACTACGAACGTGGCTTGAACAACAGAGCGCTCACATTCAACTCTTGGAGAGACTGATACAACATAAATCCCCGAAAATCTACCCGATCCCAAAACGAGATCGACTAGCGAGGATGACCATGTTGTTTTCAATGTTCCACAAACGTAACAGGCCTCGAGTGTAGCTTCCGAAAGGAAAGACCTGAGGCCTTGACTATGTCCGTGGGTTTCACGAAATCGATGTCAACGTTGCACCCTTCAGGTACTGTGCGAGAAAAAGTATTCGTTTTCAAGTGTTGTTGGGCTGAATTCTAGGCAGTCCCTTGGATTATTGTGGAAAGTGGCAGTTGCTGATAGAAAAATTATTTCTCGCTCCGGAATATCCGTGATCACTGTGGCGATTGCTTTTTGTGACCGACTTCATGCACATATGAGTGCTAATTTACTCGACTCGTTGAAATTTCGCTTGCATGTTCGAAATATTCTCCAGGCCTATGTCAAACAGCACTGCACGAAGAATTATTTAACATTTACCGAGGATGTGCTGTCGGAGGTACCCATGAAAACGCATATCTTTTGCTTTGACTAAGGCCCTTTTAGTTTGTTGATGATCTCCAACAAGTCCCAATTAATGACCCTTATTCACTTACCATCCCAGCTGAACCTTTTGATACACTTTCCGACCTTTATTCCCTACAATCGTTGCCTGAACATGACGAGGTACTCCAACTATCGAAGGAAGCTTTGAGTTACCTCAAAGAGACTATCAAAACAAAAGTCGGAAAGCCCAGAACCGATAGGGTTGTCATGAACGGTTCCTGTAACTGCTCAACTGACTTCAGTACAACCTTTTTTACGTCTTTCAATTGTAGATGGACGTCCGCTGCCCGAAGAACCCTTGTATCCGGCTTTGACTCGCCGTGCGCGTCAAAACACTAAGAAGTTAGGACAAAAAGATGAACAACCCCCTACACTCAAAGGGATCATCGATGCGCATGAAATCGGTGTTGTTGAAGTCGAACCAATCCAGGAGCCTGTGGTAGACTTTGAGGATACTCTGTAAGTACCAGGGCATTAACAGCACTTTTTTCGTAATATAACGTGCTTTTCAGACAATTGAAGATTCAGATAGATCCCGAGGAAGCACCGGCTGTTCGTTCCCTTCTTCAACACACTATGAATACTTTGCGCCCTCAGAAGACACGGAAGAACAAGTACCTCGATCCTGCTTATCTGTGCAGTTTTTTCCCGCCGATTCCAAAGTATACAATAGTGGAGGAGCCGTTCATGCCCTTGTTTTCTCGGAGACGAGAGAGGGGACTTCCATCGACGGAATCTACAGCCATGTCGTTGTCTGACTTTAAAAGCCTTGTTGAGAACGAGTCTGCTCCTCTCAAACCTGTGGATGTGATCGACTCGGACGGAGATATCTCCAGGCAGAACTTAGTGATCGTTGATGGGTGGGGTAAGTCAAATTTTTGCACTCGTTATGTATTCGGGACACCTTATCTATGCGCGTCAGAGACAATCAGGTCTTCTCCTCCATCCACACCAACCTCCAGGTCTGGCGATGAAGTAGACGAGCTCGATATAAAATTCCCGTCCACTCCTAACACTACACCGCCTCGAGTTCTTGAGATCGAAAATGCAAAGATGGGTGAGTACAGTTCACGTTTTACTTTCTCTTTGCGTTCTCATGCACATTCCGTGCTTTAAGATGATGTTCTAATTCCAAGATCACGTCGAATTGGAGGTAGCGGCGGAATTGCGCCACACATATTACACGGAAAGACGTAAGGCAATTCTTTCATTCCCGTTCTGCTGATGTCGATGGACGTCGCGTAGTTTCAAAACTTTTCTCCTACCACTTCTTTCTCAGCCTCATACAGAAGTTGAGGAAGAAGTGGAACGTGTGCCTTCACCGATATCTTCATCTGTTCTCGGTCAACCGCCTTCTTTGGGCGTTGAAGAAGGCGGGACTGAGTCTCTTAATTATGATCTCGACTTGGATCTTCAAAAGCTTTGGGAAAGTCATGGACTTGAACAGGATTTCATCATGAACGAGACAGTTGATGAGAGACAGACTTTCCTTATGGATGGTGAGTTGCGTTTGGATTTCGTTGAAGTGTTCTCGACACTCAAAGCCATTTGTCGTAGTGCCGACTCTTCCTCAACCGAACGAATTTCCGAAAGATTGGCACGTACCGAGGTCGTTTTATGACCTTGTGATCCCAGTTACTGTCACGAATGAGGAGAGATATCCGTCCAATCTTGACATTCCACCGCAACAATTTTTGAAGACTGTGAAAGGTTGCCAGTCTCTAAGCCTTGCGTTGTCATGGGTGTTGGTCTACTTTCAATTCTCCGATCTCCTTTTCCGATATCGTTAGAGTTGCTAATATCACCCCTTTTAGACCATTCACAACGGACAAACAATTACCTACTGTGCCCGAGGTGGTCGATGTCGTTGAGATTTTTCCGCCGCAGGCGCTCTCTCTAGTGACAGATATTGGTTCCGTTTGTTCCCAGGCAGCGAAGCTTTTGGATTCTGTGACTTTTCGGGATAATTTTTCATCTCCGGACTCTTGCTACACCAATCATTGCGAAAGGAAGATCGGACATGAAGAACCTGTTTACAAATTTCCTTTTGATGACGAGTTCCATATCTTGTTGAACAGACAAGAAAGGAAAAGACTGGCGAAACTTGAACGACGCATATCAGACAACCAAAATACTGCTGAGTCTGATGACGCGGAAAGCGGACTCGATATGCCGGGTGGTAGTGCCGTCTGCAATCCCGAGATAGATGAGGATTCCTGTAATGGCCTACAAGAGCGCGGAAATGGATATGATGCTGTGGATGCTGTGGATGATGACGAAAGGCCCCACAAAAGGTTAAAACTGGAAATACAAGATGAAAAAGGCAATCACGATAATGCAGCTATTTTTTGCTATGAAGATGAAGAGACTATCCCGGATCACGAAACTTGCGCGAATTCTACTGCTGATAATCTTGGTTTCTTTGACGAAAACAAGGAGAATTGGCCTCCCTTGACATCCTCTCTATCGATAGACCTGGATATTGACAATAATCTAGGAATAGGACAACCACTGGTTCAGTATGATTCTACCCCTGGTCATGGCAATTTCTTCATTCCGCACTTGATGGAAACAGAAGAGAGCTTCGAATCGTTATCCTTTGGAACTCGACGGCAAGCTGACGACTCGCTTTCCCAACTTCAGCTAGAAGCTCAATTGTCACAAGAGTGCTTGGATGCAGTTCGCGTTGGCTCTGGTGCTCTACTAGGCGAGACAGCCGATAGAGCTGTCAACACTCCACCTGATTCTCGAGCCAGTCAAGCTCCTTTTAAGTCAGCTGAATTCAACCTTGCTTATGAGCCAGAGCTCGCTCTTCGTTCACTGGGAATTTCTGCTTTTGCTCAGCTACGCGCCAGAAAGATTTCCATGGCTGTTGCACCTGCTGTCTCTGTTCCTAGTCCACAAGTTCCTTCGGAAACCGCTGACGAACTCAAACAACCCGGTCCTCCGCTAGAGATATATGACACCAACACAATATCCCTTCCAGACACGATTACTGTTGCTCAGAGCGTTCACAGATATATGGCTTCTGTCGAATTTATTCAGAAACACGCTCTTGTGCGGGCCCTCTACTCGAAGGAGTGCGCCGTTGAAATTGTCGAACGACAAAGTCTAGGTGGCGTCGATCTGATTCTCGATACGAAGACGGCCGTCGTGTTTCTCAACCTTTTTTCGCTTCCCTCTCAGTGTAAAGCGTCTGTGGATCGAGTTGCGAAACAGAGCTGGAAATATGGAAAGCTGTTGGTCGTCTTTGAAGCGTATAGCGAGCTTAATTCGAGGAAGGGTAGGAAACACAAGCTTGGTTCTGCGTTCGCCACATCAGTCCCTTTCGAACCATACGCTTACACTCCTCCGATCATCAAAGCTGTCAAGAAGTTCAGACGTGATGTCAGTATAGCAGAAGCATGTGGGACGAAGCGAGGGGGAACTATCATACGATATGCATTTGCGGATACGGTGGAGGAGGCTGCCTTATTGACACGGATGTATGGCGATTGGGCAGAAGCAGAAGATGAGACACATGGTGCTATTTGGGATGAGAGGGTCTGGTTGGACCAGGACTATCTGGAGGTTTGATTCACAAGCTTGAAATCTGGCAACGAATGATTGACGCCATGATTGACGCAGGATGAAGAGGCAAACTTGATTTCCCTGAGAGGAATGAACAATTTCTCTATCGCCATTGTTCTCTGTCAAATTTCGCTCCAAGAGTTTATAGATCTTTCTCCGCAAGAGAGGATCGACGCTTTTGGCAGGTATATTAGCCGTGAATCTTTGGTATGTTGTCGAATGATATTCCAAGGCTGGCGCTTACACACAGCTGTTTTTTAGATGGAATTCAATGAAGATCTGGAGTCTCGCTTTGTGGCTTTGCGGGATGTACAGATGTCGTCGAGTGACTAAAATGTGTCATACTCTGCCTTTGCTTGAAGTTTTTCTACATCTTTACTTGCTCTTATTAGGCACGAATTGAATTCCGAATGAGCAAAAGTATGAAATATTTCTGTCAAGATCTTGAACGTTATGTTAGATGACAAAGTCCTTAAACGGTAGTAAGAGGTAAACGTGATTTGTGAGAGGTTAAGTCTTATGGTGCAGGCCACCTATAGGCCGCTACTTTTGTACAGTGGCTGTGTAGTGGCTGTGCATGGCCAAATTGGCGGCGAAAATTTTTAAAATGAGGAAACACTATGATTTCTGAACAAAGGTCCCATTTTTTCAAGATTTGCATTCCCAAACCTGAGGAATTCATCTGAACAGGGCTTGCTACAATTGTTATAATAAATACATCCATCTATGTCAATACTAGTAGCTGAGAGATGTCCTCCAAATGATGATTAGATTATGTTTAGATTAGATCAAGATTAGATTAATTTCCTTTTTAGGACGATGGCCAAATCGTGGGATCATCGGAATTAATAACTTGCTCAGTTTTTATCAGATCGCTTATTCCTCTAGTACTTTTCTTGCTATTGTGAAAAGAAAGCGTTTGGCTAGAGGGATAAGAAATATCCCTTTTTTGGACAAGTTATTTCGGCTGTACAAAAGTAGCGGCCTATAGGTGGCCTGCACCATAGCACTTAGAATCATGTCTTAACTAAGGGTTCTATCTAAGGACTCTTACCATAAATCATCTATTATGGTTTGCAATTAAATGAAATATGTATCTACTCTGAATCATGAGTCATTGAATGACCTATGAATCCTCTAACATCTGACATGGATATTGTGATTTTTTGGTAAATGCTGTAGCCACTTCATATTCTAGTTATAATGTCCTTGCTGGCATATTACATTTGCTTTGCATCACAAAAGGTTAGTGAACATCACATTGCTAAATCAGACTTTCCCCAATTTCCTGATGATAACACATTTATTGTTGTACAAATTTAATAGTAATACATTTGAGCAATTTGTTTTTTTCTCATTCAATAAAATTCATAACTGACGGTCAAGCTTTGAGGCTGCTCACATACAAGGTAACAATCTGCAAAAAGTTATAGGGTATAAATTTTTTAAAAAGGAACAGAATCGCTCACTATACAACTGTGACGATGGCGTCGTAATTCAGTTCGCAAGGTTTTCCATTCAATCCAAGTATAAACTGATTCGTCAACAACATTCCTCCAATAGTCTGCGCGGCTTTGCGTGGGTTCGTGCCTTCCGCCACAGTGTTGACGTCCTGCGCAAAGACGAATACATACCAGATGCCCCTCTTTCCCCTAGTAACGTCACTCACGAGTCCACAGTAAGTCCCAACATTCGGCGGGCGGTGCTGATCGACGGTAGTAAGCGTCTCGTCACCGACTGTGATTCCACGTCGAACAACTGCACTATTTGCCTCTGCAGGAGGATCAGGCTGTGGATTGAATCCACTACTGCATCCAGCGCCATCATCACGAAGCTCGATCCCCATTTTTGTGCCAGTGTTGCTGAATAGGAGGGCGAAGACATAGAGTTGCGAACCTTTATAAAGCGACCCGTCCGGCTTGACAAATTGCGCCGCCACGATGAGCCGATCCTTACGTTGATGAGTATATAGATTCGAGGGATCGTGCTTGCCGTCAATATTCACTTGATAAGACTTCAGGAAGTGGATATTGGAAAAAGGGTTGTTTGTTGAATATGTGAGTGTACGTCCGTTGTTAACTGTGCGTGCGTAATCCCATTTAATGGTCCCGCCGAATTTGGTGCCAGGCGAAGGCGAATCCATCTGCGTAATATCGAAATGTACGAGTTCCCCAACAGTCAGTTCGCCAGGGTTAGGTGGGGTTTGAACACGTCCACGATCAAAAAGATCAGCGTCGTCAGATTCTGCTGCGATAGTTGCAGCCGCTGCTACTACTCCGAACAATGTTGCGGCAACTTCATTATTGGTCTCTGCATTGGCAACAGCACCATCGCAGCAATGGACGGACGGATCGGTTTCATCGAAAGTGCCAGTGGGTCCAGCCAACGAGTCGCCTCCCCCATTCAGGCCGTCAATAATAGATCCTGCAATGGCAAGTATCAATGCGATGATAGCGAGCAGGAGTTTCCACCAAGGATCGTTAAAAGGGAGGGGACCGTGGGTGCCAGGGTACGCGGGGTTGGGAATCCAATTCAGCCAGCCCTTTTTGATGAGAACTGGATATGGGATAGGACTTGTGCCACCGGAGTGCCCTCCATCGCAACCGCAACAGCAATCGCGCTTTGAGGGAGGACTTCCGCAGGGCACTTTGAGTGGAGCGACGATAATATTGATATGAATTTGAAGAGTGCCCTGGGGTATTTTGACCAGGAAATTCTTGGTAGTTGGGTCGAAGTCGATTCTCATAACAAATATTTTTTTGAGGATCCGGATGCTCTTTGAGGAGTTCCCAGACTGTTGTTGGACAATGAATGAGACGACTGTTTCGCCTGGAGTCGCATTAGTAAAGTCAGCAACGAAAACGGACTTGAATGAGGCTGAAGCTAAAGCTTCTCCATTAGAGGGTGAGGTAACATAAACAGGGGAGGTGACATTTGGATCCGCGATTCCCTCCATATACATAGAGAGGCCTGTTAGAGTCTGATTTCCCGTGTTAGTCGTCTCGACGTTGATATGTTGCTTGCCAAGGTTGGTGACAAAGATTCCATCTGGGTTCATAAACTTCGTCGTTACGCTCGTAGCGTAAGGGCGATAAGGAATACTCGCAGGGATGGCGGGCGTCGTAGGCACAGCAGGGACAACCAAGGGGTTTCCGGCCAGGAGAATCACTGCTACTCCGCCGACCAGTTTTCCATTGGTATCATGCTGTTCCACCAGGAAGACCGCCGCAGAGTCCGCAAAGTTCTGCTCAGGCAGATGAACAAGTGCATGGAGTTCTTGTTCACTGTTAGGTCGAAGCTCATGGAACTCCAGGTTCGGTTTGAGGGTATCTTTGCCTGGCAGCAGCGCGCCGGGTACATAGTTCGGTACAAGACCGGATGTACTGGCTTTGGTTGCGTTGGAGCGGTCGGGGATGCCAAACTTGGCTAGGCCGGGTATGAAAAGCTCGTCGGGTGCAGGGCGAATGGTGACCTTCGTGAGAGTCTCGTTATGAAGCCCAACAGCTGCCATGGGAAAGAGTGTGGGTGTGGAAAAGTTGAGACTTGCCCTAATATCGACGTTGTGCTGAGCGACATGGCGGTCCTGAATGTTCCATATGTGAGGGGCTTATGTCATTCTGCATTCAAGAACACGTTACTTGTGCCGATATTCTGGCTATTAACGGGTGTTGGCACTGCTGACGGATCGCACACCCAGAATTGGACAGTCGCAAAGAAAGCGGGTAAAGTTCCCGTGTTCCTAACGGAAGCCAATATGTAAACGCCTTTGTTTTTCGTAGGGATCGCGGGAGTGGGGTCGTCTGGTGTGGACTGGAAGAAGATATTGGGATTGAAGTAGGAAGGAAAGGCATTAGAGTTGCCATGTCCGCCGAAGCTGAGCAACGCTGCCTATAAAGCCTTCACGAACTTTAAGGATGCGTCTAGCTATGCAAATGAAAGGTTAGAAGTCTGCTTCGAAAAATACGATTTCAGATTGTTTACTTACGTGTGGACGGTAGTCTGTCAAGCTAAGGAAATATGGAGCGACATGTTTCGTTCTTATAGTACTGTGTAAATACCACGCACATACACGAATTAGGTTGTAAGTTCTGTGGACCTGGTTGTACACAACACTGTCACTGAAAACTGAATTACCATAGTCTGAATCGTAATTGCCGCACCTTTCGGCCACCCTTGTTCTTCTCCCCATCCTCTCACTCAGGACTCAATTCGCTCAAATGCCTTCTGGGGGGCTACTGCGGTGCTACCACTGTACACTTGGTGCGCTGTGCAGGACCTCGATATAGTAAGTCACCTCCCAGTTTGCATATTATGCAGGACCCCAATATCATGCGCGGTCATCCACGAGAATTTTCGGATTCGTAATGGAGGATAATTTGAGACAGCGCAGGCGATGCATGAGTAAGCGCCGGAGCTGTATATCCATATTCTTGATACGATTCCAATGCCCAGATGGTATTACAGTAATATGTTGAAGATGAAGATAACAGCAGCCGCTTTCAATGGAATGCTGTCCATTTGCAACCAAGTCCCAGGTCGAGAAATTTCCCCGCTAAGAGGTCAGGTGTATAGAAGATTCAAAACACGAACCGACTGACCACGGAGTAATACATTGTTCAATAAATGGATTAAGACGACAGAGGCGATGAAGAAGGAATTATGTAAGGATGGATATAGGAGACGCTCGAGACAATAATTGCATCGCTGAACATCGAGCGGATTTGATTTTCCTCTGGACCCTATCTCCTTCTGGATAATTGTTGATTTACGCCGGTCCGCCGGAATGCAAGTTGTAGTGCAGGAGGTGGGGTTGTGGCACCTTATTTGTACTCTGCACTTTATCCCGTTTCACCTTCGTCAGATCACTCTCATCACTAGCTGCCTTTCCTTTTTGCTTTTCTGCTCCTCCGATTCTACCGTCGTAGGGGGATTCTTTGCCTGATGCAAACGCACAGTACTACGTGCAATGTCATTCAGACTACATACCCGCGTTTACTGAGTCCCCGCTTCGGTCTTGTACCTCGCTTTTTTGTGGTGGAGCATTTTGATAGTGCGTTGGATGTTGCTGCCAACTACACCGGAAGCTGAATTGTTGCTGCCAACGCTACGAGGGGGAAGAGGTACGGGCCTCTGGTTGTGTATGTTTGTGCCTATGACGACAGATGAGCCAACGACATTCACACCCACCGGTGGATAGGTCCCTGTGGTGACGATGAAAGAGCTTTGGACCTGAAAGACACTTTCCTTGTCTAATTGCTCTTCAGTCTTTCATGGATTGTGCTATTTTGCTTGCTTGCAGACTTTGCTTTATGTGACATGCTACGAAGGTCTTGGAGCAACTCTTTGATGGTGATATCGGATGTTCAATACGAGTGTCGGGGTGGAGGCAGAAAAGTGTGAGGTTTATTTGAGGAGGAAGAGGGTCGATGAAAGTGGTTTGCTAGGGGCAAAGGCGGAAGTTCGGCATGGTAGTGGAAGTTTTGGTTCGAAGGCAACGTTTCGAGATAGAGGAGGAGGCAGCAGGAAAGGTGTGTGAATTGTCTCGAAATGCTGGGGTAATGCAGCAATTGGCTTCCAGAGTTTCGCCGGGAGTATGAGTCTTCCCTTGAAACCAAGCAAGGGCGGTCGCGATCTCAGCTTAGTCGTTGTGCCTCTTTTTTGAGGAGGTGGACAAATGAGTCGGTAAGACTGGAAGGCAATAAATGGACCACCACCTGAACCTTCGCGCTTGACACCTGGTCCACTCGGGCAGAAGATGCTAGGTACATGTTTTTATAACTTTAAGCATTGCGACTGGAATAGGGTGACATCAACTGATATACTGACTCGGAACACTGGCACTTATGTGTTGTGTTCCGACTTTAGGCTTATGGATCCGGTGAGTTCCATCATAACCATTTTTATACCACAGCTAGACCCTACTGAGATCGTGTCATGGGATAAATGGAGTCTATTCAACTAGAATCTGGGGAAGTAGGTGGGCAACTTGAGTCCAGTGAATCGTCACGAAGTCCTAGCCATGCGTTATAAGTCTTCCAAGAACTAGGGGTATAATGTATCTCACCACTTCCCTGTCTTCGTTGGTCGGGACGCGGAACATTGAACTCGACGTCTGTAAGTTGATACCGCGATGGCTTTTGCATTGCTTGGTGATCATATGTCCGGGTCACGATCATGCAGAAAATAATGCCCTACGTCCATTACCGTCAACGCTACCAAGTCCGATCATGAAGTTCAACGCTTACGATAGTCGGAATAGTCTGGACATGAACAACCGATCAGTAGGGCTGTCGCATCAGAATAAAGAAACGCCTCACGGTTGCGACGGTGAGAAAACTGATATTGGAGCTCACGGACATAGTGGCGAGAGAAAGAATCACAAGAAAGCTGAAAATGAAAAGAGCTTCAGCATTTGAGTAATGACGGGAATCGTCTGTAAGCTTGCCAATATATTGCTGCACTTTGAACGATAATCTCGAACACTTTCTGATAAATTTGGATTATGTTAGAGTGTAAAAGAGGGATGAATCAAAACCTACATGAGACATTGAATTGACTGCGATATTTTGAACAGCTTTGTCCGCTAAGGAAAGTTTTAAAGCGAGGAGAACTGTGTTTTTAAAAAATGTCAGCTCGACGGTGCATCAGTGGAACACTATACTTGCATGTCGAATAGAAATTACACCTATCCTCGATCTTAATTAGGTTTCCTATAACCAACTGGAACTACTCACAGGAAGGTCAAGATGAAACAGGCAAGAATCCATCTCCGCGCTATCCCAAAAATGGTTTGCCTGGCATTTTTAAACAGATATGTGACCACGGTGCCCGTTACTTGGGATGGTGAGTCCAAGTGGAAGGGAGCAACATCAATTCAGACTTACTCAGCAGCCCTATACAGAGAATAGACGGAATGATGGTAATGTAGCGGTTGCCATTCCATACTACATAGAGTCGATATATCTGCAAAGTAACTATCAGTAATGCGTTCAAGAGCAAACGGTATTTCTAACCAGGAAAGCATCTGCTATGACTGTCGTGACGACATAAATCGCGGAATATGCAACGTTACCAGGGTGGTCCAATGTCATGTAGAAAACCTCCGCTGGAGAAAAGGGCGTCGGAAGTGTTGTTACGCCTCGAGGGAGAATGAAAGCCATCGAAGCTGAGAAGATGTCGAGGATAAAGTGCTGTGAAATCATAGTTTCCGTTATGTGCAGCATGCAAAGATAGTTTAACCTCCTACGGCGACTATGCAGCAAAAAAGAGCCCAGCCCGTGATACAAATCGGTCGGAACAAGCTCTCGTTGCGTGCTTTTGAGCGAAAATATAGAACCTTGTTGCATCGAAAAAAAAATACGTAGTAGACACCTAGGATGTAGTCGTCGTCAAACCCTTATGAACTCTGAAACCATTGATTTACCGTTGAAAAAGGATTCCAGAACCAAGGCAAACAAACGAGCGACGTCTAAGCGCGGCCAGGAGGTAAGTGGAGACACCATGTCGAACGCAGTTTAAGAGAGCAGCGATTTTTCGACTGGGAAAGTTATCATCCCTTATCAACTGCCCTTGAATTTGATTTTTTTCCATAGATGAGAATATTGTTGTTTGTTCTGAGACATGGTCAAGCCCTTGTGACGACGGATCGGAAGACGATCGACAATTCCATTTTGAACGAGCTGATTCAATGAAACCCTTTTAGGATGGCCTCGTGCCGCAAACTTATCCAAATAAGTCAATTTTGGGTTGCGCCACACTGATTTGACGCGCCTCACCCATCAAAGCCCATCAAAAGTACTTGACTGGGCATGTAACCCTAGTTTCTGACATCCAATTTTTGTTCTTTTTCCGCTATGTCGATCCGTTAAGGAAGCATTGGCAAAATCAAAAAAAAGTATCAACTCTATAGGTAACTTCTGTCACTTATAAGTGACTTATACGGTCGTATCAGCTCAAGACGACCAAAATCACTTATAAGTGACAGAAGTTGCCTATGGCGGCGAATATGTTTTTCTTGATTTTTCCGACATAAGACTTACACTTCTATACAATACATAGCCATGAAGCCTGGAGTAAATGGACCAGTATCGTCCTCATCAACAGGCAATGGGTCCAAGGCATCTTCTTCTAACCAAGCCGCAACACGCGTTTGTGGTTTCCATGTTGCCAGACAGGTGGTCGAGCTGTGCAAAAGAAAGTGAGTAGCTGTACGGCATATCTTCTCTCTCCCTTTTCACGTCGAGATCTGGTGGAACAGTGGTCAAGGTGCCATTATGCAGGTGCACATGTGCCCGATAACATATTCTCTTGAATCTGCTGCAGGGATTGCAGAGGTGCTAGAGGAGAGTGGCTGCTGATTTGCAAATGTCGCATTTCAAGAAGGGTCATGGATCGGCAATGGCCTCGGGCTGTGCTGCATATTTGCGTTGACTGGGGTATTCAGGGGAACCACAAACTTCTTTGCAGAACATGAAAAACGAGTTTCGCAAAAAGTGGTCAGATAATGTATACTCGTATGCCAGTGGTGTTTGGTGACGATCTTGGCGCAGATAACTGAGTGTCTTTAGTCAGAGAAAAATGCAGGAAGGGCGGAATACCTGAGGGCTACTTGGACCCAGAGCGGCGTCCAATGTGTGAGCCTATTGCGTCGCAGGTTCCGATAATGTGACGACACATCGTTTGTAAAACGCCATGGATGAACTTCCAACGTAGTTGTAAAGTTTGGATAAGTAACGCAGTTCGTTTCTTCCTTCCCCTCCGCTGTTGTTCTGGTCCTGGCAAGTATCTCATTTGCGAAATCCTCTGATCATCAAGTTCTGCTTAGTTGGAAGATTTTGCAGCAAGGGAAAGACAGGTGCCCAAATCCAGGAATCTCATTGGGTGTAAAACGACTATGAATCTGTAAAAGAATTGATCAACTTTTACGAGACATATTTTAGGGAAAGAGCTATCAAAGTAAATTCGTAGAGATTGCCGCTGACCACTAACCAGGTCTCTACATCGATCAGAGACTCACAACACGCTCTGCCAGGAATGGTGTCAAGAGCAGAAAGCCAGAAATTAATAAGGCTAAGCAATTTGCATCACGTAATAGGATTCTAAATCATTCTTGAACTCGAGATGCCACAACGCCTGAGCAGACGACAACAAAGAGAAGTAGAAGAACTTGAAACTCTTGGTTCTGTAAAACCCGATCCGTTGGATAAAGAAGAAAATGTCGTTACGGCGTCTGATGTAAGAAGCAGTAGAGGGTTTGAAGCGGTAATTCTTTTTAATGAGTGTTAGCGATGCTGGTTAACGCATCACGTCTTAGCTTGTCGTAGACGAAGATACTTACCCGGAAGAAGGAGAGGAAGTTGAAACGAAGCCTAATAAATCGCGGAAGGTACAAAACTGCTTCGTCAAAAGTGAGCGACGCTGACAACCCTCTTCAAGAAAAAGAAGAAATCGACAATAACTACCGCTACCACAATTACAGCGTCTACTAGCAAAGGGCTCCCCAGGCAAACTACACAAGGATCCGCTTCTGCGGCACCGAAGAATGAAAAGAAAGCTGCGAAACGAGCAAGAGCAAAGGAAAAGAAGGCTCTAAACGATGAATTGGACCAAGCCTTAGCAGAACTATCTGTGCAGTAGGTAGCCTCTGAATCTCGCTAACAGGCACTGATATACAGTGTTAGGTACCCAACTTCTCAAACGGTTTCTCAATCTGTGTCTGGTCGACAATCTCTTATCGACTTGTTGTCGGTATCTTTGCAATTCCTTGATGCAGACGCAGAAATGAAAAGGTTTTTCGGCTCAAAGGTAGTACTTGCCACAAAGTCAGGAGAGTCCTCAAGAGCGAAGAAGCCTCAAGGTATCCGATCTCATCTTACTCGACCACAGGCGACATGGTGGGCAGCTCAAGGAAGAGAAGGGCTCACCTTACGATCATATACTGATGAAGAAGTCGCAAAAAAGCTCTCAAGACAGGGATGGACGCCTATCCAAGAGAAGTGGTGGACAGTGGAGTGCAGCAAAAAATATAAGAGCACGACGAGGGCATTTTTAAGCGCTGTCATGGCAGGAGGTAGACCCCTTTATATTACTTTGACGCAACTATCCCAAGTGTTCATAGATCCGCAGGGTTTATTTGATCTGCTGGGTATTTTCCCTTGGCATGCTGACACGCTCCTCCAAATCGCGGAAATTTATAGACACAGGGAAGGTTGGATTAATTCGCACTGACTGCTGAAGCACTATATATTGATCTGTATTTTCAGAGCACGCTCAGGCTGTAGACTTTATTGACCGTGCTCTTTTCACATATGAAAGGTGTCTAATGGGTGTCTTTAATTTTACCACCGGCCACAATCGTTTGGACTTTGACCGACTAGAGAATCGACCTTTATTCCTCGCTCTTCACCGTCAAGTGGTGTAAGTAACCCTGTTCTTTTGCTTCATTTCCTCGTCTCTTCATTTCAGTTATCTAGGGATCTCCAACGAAGAGGATGCGTACGGACATCTTTCGAGTTTGCTCGACTTTTATATGGCCTGGACCCTTGGAATGACCCGCATGGTGCCATCTTCCACCTAGATTACCTGGCCATCAAAGCGGGTATGGGAAAATGGCTTTTGGATATATATGATGTTTTTACCGTCAGATTGTCGGATTCTGATGAAAAGTTAGATGGTCGTTTGAACCCATCCCTCCTCCCTGGACTGGGTTATGCGAGAGCGCTGGCCATGAGGGTTGTAGAAGATGGAATGAACGAAGAGGTAAGTAGAATTTTACTCTCTTTTTCAAATGCGTTGGAAATAAGATTTCTAGGACCATACGAAGAGTAGTGCAGCCCTTGTTCAAGCAATCCAAGATTTCCCTTCTGTTGTGCCACTGTTGGCCGATAAATTAGACACTACTTTGCCCCATCAACTCCGCGGCCATCGGGATTTCAGGATAGAAACCGACGCTGGGTTCCACTTTTCTTTTCCTTGTTTGTACCCGACATTAATTTTTCTATCTGTAGGTCCTTGTCACCGGCAGTTGCAGTGTTGCATCTCCTATCTCATCTTTATGTCCAACGGTCGCTGCCTCTGTGGAAAGAGCATTCGTCTTGGTTCTCATCGACAGTTATGGTGGCATTCCCCAGCCTCCCGTCGTCCTTGCCCATAACGGAGAAGAGGATGGCATTCCTTTCACTCTTCGAGAATGCTAATCTTCAATATTCAGTATATCGACACATTCTAGTGCTTGAAACGTCGTATAGGTCATTGTTTTCATTTATTCCTCGCAAGGTTTTTGAAGGAAAGGCGCTTGCATGCGACCCGCTTCCCCCTCCCACGTCAATGAACCATTATGATCAGAACTTTTTTCACGGGTTGGAGGATGTTTATGCCGAAAGGCGTGGTCGGAGGCAACGTGTGACGAATCAGAGAGATCTAGAAGACCTTCTACCTGACCCCATTTTCCGTCAACAATTTCAGGTATGACTTTTACTTCTTCCATTTCAAAGGCGCTTGTCCAGATCTCGATTTTACTAGGCGTTTTTTGATGCACACCCACATTTCGCTCAGCGTTTTCCTGGTGGTGTTGTCCAGTTTGCTCAAATGGCAGCTCAAATGCAACCCGATTTACTTGAAGATCTCATGCTGATCGAAGCTATGAATGCTCAGGGTGAAGGAGGAATGCCAGGTGGGATGGAGGGCATTGATGAGATAGATGAACACGAGAACATTGTTGAGGTGAATTTCGACCCGATTCTTGACCCCCGAAATGGGGAAGAGGTTCGCATCCTGGATCGAGGGGAGGAGGGCGAGGACGACGAAGAGGAGGATGAGGATGAGGATGATGATATCTCGGTTTGTTACTTTTTCTAATTGTCACTTGCAGCAGGTGTGCTTAATCCTGGACTAGGCCGTGCCCAGAGTATTACGGAATATCATCGGAAGATTTTTTGGCCGAAGCATAGACGCTTCAATGAGTTCTTCAGATGAGGAATCGGCTCCGCTTGACGATATGGGCGTTGATTGAAGACTAGTGCAGATGACTATGGATAACTTGAATCTTTTGTATACATTCAAATCAAATGAGAACGTTGAGTTAATTATCTGCAACGATGACGAGGAAATGTGTATATGACACCATTAGGTCCTTTTGATTCCGTCGTCCAGTTCAATTCCGTCTCGTGTGAATCCTCATTGATTTATTCGTAGGCGAGTTACAAGTTTCAGCCTTATCGTCAAACCAATGTGGACTGATTGGCGACACGTCGCGACATGTGTTGATTATTACATCACATGCTTCATCCTCGTGGTCGGATCGGGTCGGCCCGTTATCCTTAGGCATTTGGAATCTCGTCGAGGATGAAGAAAATATTCAAGGTCATCCCATCCGCTGCTTCACTGCTTCACGCCCAACGGTTTTGCTGCCTTTAGACCTATTCTCAGGACTTGGGTATTACTAACAAGTCCTGCTGTAGATGTGCTTTACCCAGAATGAATCACTCTAACGTCGCGGCCGCCCCTTCCTCTCTACATGGATCGCAAGGTTCTCATTCTTTGGAGAAACTTATAATAAAGCCTGGTACGAACACAAATTCGAATCAAAGTGTGCGGAATCTTCGTCACCAGAGTCTTCTGCTCCCTCCAATCACGTCTTCCTCTTCCCAAACCATTTCCCATAGAATCCCGGCGTCAGTGGAAGCAGCAGCTTTGAGAAACGGTTCTCTTATCCATGGGTATGCCGTCCAAGATGGTGTTCGTCCTGGTAGTTCGGGACCGATAGTCTCTCGTTATCATAATACGCGACCTGTTCGTTTTTTATGGTTATCATAAGTTCAATTATTCTAAGCTTTTTTCATCCCAAGGTCGAACAGAAGACGATTTCACGGGACACCCTCCACTTTCAATACGACAGGGATTACCCCAGTGCTGTGCAGATACCACCTCCGTCAAACCATCCCCAATATTCACCCCACCCTGGTTATCATCAGAGTCCCCTCCCATCCCCATCTACCATGAGAAATGGCCTTGATACCCCAATTTCACCTCATAACCGTTCATCTGTTTCGAACCTTTTGTCGGCCTCTCAACGAAGACAATCGGAACCATCCCATTCAAGTCCAATTCAACTCGAAAAGGTTACTGCAGTTTCACAACCAGCCTTCGATCCAGTAATTCTTGCGGCCACAGATACAGCTCTGGGACCCGTGCGAGCTGCTCTTGAAAACGCTTGGACTCTTGCTGTTAATAACATGCGGCACGCGATGAACAAGATGAACAACGATTTTACACACATCGTCAGTCAAGAAAGGCAGAAGATCAACTTCTTGTCGTCCAGGGTCACCCAACTTGAGAATCAGCTTCAAGCCGCGCAGCAGGAGTCAAAAAAGTTGGGACTCGAGAAACTGGATCTGCACGACCAATACGCGAATTCGCAGTCTGTGATCCTTAACTATAAGGAAGAGAATAAGAAGCTTCGGAAAGCGAAGGAGAATTTGGAGATTGAGTATCGTGTGCTGGCGGGGATGCAGAAAGAAGGTCGGGCGGAAGAGACTGGGGACAGGGGAACTGTTCCTCCATTCGACATCACCTCAGTTTTGGGTGCTGTTACTGAGCAAGTGTCGACGCAGGTGGAGCAAAAGATGTCAACGATTCTGAATGAGATTGAAGAACAGAAAGCTCTTAGAGCACAGGCGGAGCAAAAGTTTGCGGAGACACTAATAAACCAAGTGAGTCGAAATTGGTTTCAAGTAGATACGTCTGCTAAAATCGATCAACCAGCCTAAAGGAAAATCCGAAAGTGTGTCGTATGTGCAACCTTCAGCAATACACAGACGGAGCCCGTTTTCACCAGAGGTACTGGCGAACGCTCCTTCTCTGAAACAGACGTCGATATCGTTGCACTCGAGCCCCATGCGCACTGAGGCCCTATCATCAGTCAAGCGTAGATCACCCATTCACGACATTGATCATCGTCCATCTAGTCCGGACAGTCAATCAGGTATGCCCCGAAAGGTTCTGTCATCAACGAGAAATAGTCCTCTCGTTGAGTCGCCCGCGGAGATGCATGATTACTCCATTCCGATGCGTGCAGATTCGTCAGTGACGGCCCGTTATGAATCAACACGCAGATCACCAACGACACTGCCACGGAAACGGAGTAGGCCATCGCACGAAGACGACGAGGACGAGGACGATAGGCTCACTTCCAAGCCTCGTTATCTAGATGACAAAGTGAACAGCGAGAGGAGCTCAATGTCCTTGCATGTTGACGTTCAGAACACTGAACTTCCCGGTCTCTTTGCTGTAGAAGTGAAGCCTGAATCGATCATAGATGAAGGTGAGGAAGGGGAGTTGAGTGCAGAAAGCAAACCTCTACGTCCGTCATCTGCTCCACAAGCGGTACGCATATCTTCAAAGTTGAGGACAAACTCGCTTTCATCGCGGCCGAGCACCCAAGGGGCGGGTCCACCACCACAACGTCATTCCAGACAACTGGGTATCAGTCACATTGACCTCCTATATATGACCGATAACGGTGTGATGACTTGCCGAATGTGCTTGTAAGTGTTGCTGTCGCTCAATTTCCGCGACAAAATAGAACTGATTTGCACTAATTTTTTTCTATTCTTTCCCCCTTTTTTTTCTTTTTATTTCAAGGACACGAAGGCGAGAAGAACCTGCCGCGCAAGACCAAGCTAAAGTAACTATTACAAAGTTCCAAGTTAAAAATGTCTCCTGGCATGAGCTCATCGGTCATTGTCGGACCGAGCATCCCAAAACTTGTCAAGAACTGGAAAAGCTCGGTCCCTCCCAAATTGCAGAAATGAAACAGAGGGTGATGTCTGGTGATAGGTCCATTCCCCGTGGCTGAATATTTTGAAATGTTCCTCCTAAGGAACATTATTTATTTGCATACTAATATGCTGTATTTGTCCCATATGGTTTCTTTTCATTACTTCCTGCGTTGCATTGTTCACTAAGTCGGCATTCCCCACTTTTTGTAATTTGCAAAAAGTACGTATGACAGCTCGCTGCGAGAAATTCGAAGATTGATACCGTCAAGAATCAAGTACAATTGTCGTTCATTCTTAGGGATAAACAAATGACTCTTTACTTCATTATTATCTTGAAATGTAATGGACGACGCTGACAACTGTGGAAACCACAGCTCTTTATATAGTCGGTGCGCATTACTTCCCTTCACATTGCGTATGGAGACGATGACTTTTTGTTCAGGGAACTGCGGGCCGCCTGACAGCATCACTCAAGTGTCACCGAGGCCTATTGTCTCTTTTGTCTTTGCTTTAGCAGTTGAGGAACGTATCTAGTGGAGAAGGAATGCTAATAACGATGCTGCATCATTACGATTGTCTCGTCCTATACTAAAACTCGCATATATTCACGTATCAAGATGTCAGCACGCCCACAATTTTTCGCTTGCTATTTCCTCATCCTCTTTGCTATTGCTCAATATCACCTCTGGCTGGCTTCAGTTGGCGATCATCTTCTATATCGTCAGCGATTCGCCCTTCCATAATTCGTAGACGATACTTCTGAGTTCAACATCGCCTTGAACTTGGCGTTTGGCGTTTTTCCTTTTTTGATTGAAGTCATACTATGAATACGGCTCCCAGTTCTACCACTGCGGCTATAGTACAGGTTCGGTCAATTTTTTATATATTAGTTATCTTCGAATTGATTTTTATAAACAATAGACCGTCTCTTGTGTGAAGCCCACATGTCGAACTGGGCATCCAAATCAACAGAGTCAAGTCCGACAGTCGACCTACACAGAAAATCCTTCCAAGCGTTCCAATTACCCTTCCCAGATTCCCGTTCGTGTCGCCAACTCCACCTGCTCCCAGGCATCTTTCGCTCAAGACTCGCATGTTTTCCCGGTGGAATTCCCGATGCAAAGGTATCGGGATGTTGGACCTCCCCAAACTCGTGAAGACCCAATCAAATCACTTGAGAAAGCCTTCAATATCTACGGGGAGCGCCTTCGTGCTGATGTGCGGGATTTCCGTGGTCTCTGCACTCGGATAATCGCCCAAGAGAAGCAAGAATCAGCGAAATGGTATGCGTTGTGCGCCAAAGTCATCATGGAACGTGACTACGCTCGCCAGAAGATAAACATCCTTGCTTATGAACGAAACAACCATATCTTGAATCCGGCCTCTCCTCCCGGATTGATGGCGCGAGCACAGAGCACGGACACGCCAGCGAGTCGTGCGTCCAAGAGGCTCCATAATAGTGTTTCCGATGATGAGATCCAAGAAGCGACCAGCCCTCCTTCCAGCTCTAACTCTTTGGAAGCTCGTCCCATTAGACCTCTACGACATTCACCTTCCCACTCACCTGCTACAAGCCCCACTCGCTTGTCTCTCAGCCCTTCTCCCACAACGACCGTTGCATCACCACCGCTTTCTGCTCCTTCCACTCCTCCGACTTCTATGTTTTTAGGGTCTTCTGTCGTACCCGAATCTAACTTGGCGTCAATTGACCAGCGTCCGGTGAAAAGGAGGAAGTCATACGACTATCAAACTCTTCGTGAAATCACCCTTGCAGACCCAATTAAGTCTGAGATTCTTCCAAGGTCGTCGTCACCTACGATTAGCCCAAAGGTAAAGCAACAACCCCGTACGCCCAGCCCGCTTCCTCATCGGATTCAACCTCAAGTATCCACAAGTAATTTTACTGCCGAGTTTTTGCCCGTAGACCTTATGTATGTAAGCTCACAAGGTTCCCTTATTTGTCGAGCTTGTTTGTGAGTGGGGTTTCTCTTTCATTTTCATGCCAGAGTCACTAATTACGGTTTATCCGTCAGGCTAGAGAAGGCTAGATCAACATCTCCGAACTTTGAACCAAAGGTCTTTCCGTCAACTGTGTCTTGGGATACACTCCGTGATCACTGTGTCGCAACGCATCCCGATGCGTGCACTGATGTTGCCCGCCTCCGCCCTGTTGAGATGTTCGAGTTGAGAAAACGCCTCAACTTTTGACACCTTGTATTATAGCAATATTTTCAACCGCTTTCTTGTTAAGACTAGATCTTTTAGCATCAGCATGGCACATCCTATATCGTTCTTGTCCATACCCTTTTTTTTAACACCTGAATATCGCTACATACTTGTATTTTTATGTTGTATATCGAAATTTCAATTAATTTTATTGATCGTGAGAAAGGCCTGATGCTGGAAAATCTCGCAGGCTCAAAGTCTACCTCAAGGATGTCAAGTTCTATTAAGCCTTCATGATACACAAATTTGTTCTCTCCGCAACTGCTCATGCTCATTGCTTCGAGGT
>QDKV01005179.1_pt1 | contig 32170 bp, 36 predicted proteins | sample 1861101 | NCBI WGS metagenome assembly QDKV01 (sample SAMN04275158, study PRJNA302643) | Fungus metagenome, whole genome shotgun sequencing project. | isolation source: fruitbody | host: Mallocybe terrigena | place: Sweden | collected 2013 | reverse complement strand
AGCTGTACCAGCCTGTATAACGACAGAAACCCGTTTTAACGTCACGTTTCTTCTTATCAGGCTGGTCACGAGCCTATAGTGCAGACAAGTACTCAAGTACTCACATCCAGGTTCAATTTACGTTTCTCTGCCATAACAATCATGACGACCTCAAAGCATAGGTATCCCTGCAACAGAGGTTAGTATCTTCCGGTTACAATTTAAATGGGCGCTCACTAAGTCACTACTTTAACCGCCCGTCTAGATACATGCACTGGACACTCCCAGCGGCCGGACAATGGGCAAAGTGTGCATGAGGATCTGGGGCAGCCATGGAGTCCATTCACAACTCACTCCACGGCTGCACCGACCCCCATGCTCATTTCTCCACTGCCAGTACCCTCTTCTGGCCCAAATTCATATAAATTGCACCAACATCGCAAGCTAGCTGATTCCAGTAACTGGTGGTCTCATACCAGTCTGATAAGCAACACTTCCCCTCGAGATTGCTATCAATTTCACTATCAAATTGAAACGCAACGCCTCTCGCACTCAATCATACTCGGAATAGACCCGTTTCAAGTCAATCCATTTGCTCTTTTGAACATTATGGTGCTTCCTGAATCCTCCTGAGTAGCCTCGTCATCTCGACTCGATTCGAACCGAATTATTCTCCCAGCAAATGTTGTCTTATGACGGCAGTCTTATACTCATGTTGGAAAGTCTTCGGCAGAAAACAATCTCCGCGTACGATGGAAATACAGACGAGACGCCGTCGATGTCTTGTACCTGCTCAGTTTGGCGTTTCTGCTCCACGCAGTCAGTCTCACGTAACGTCGGTAACTGCAGCAGTGGTTAGAGAGTATCGTCTTCGTCAATGCTGGGGCGGACAGCAGCCTCCACCCCAGCAGGAGCTATGGAAGCATGGTCACTGCGCAGAAAATCAATCACTTCCTTCCGTAGTTGCGTGGTGTGAATATCTAGACCTTGAGAATGTGGTTATTGGAACATTGGCCGTCGATAAGTCAGAAAATTTTGTTGGTATGGTTAAAAATTGCCTCCTATGTTTATTTCCGTATTCTGGGGAAACATCCCACATGGATATCTATACTGGAAATATTTTTCAGGTAAATCACTGACTTACTAAGAAAGCTAGTATCAGCCCTTTATAATCAACATTCATGTACGTACATATATAGTGGGAGATAAGTATCTTTCACAAACAGGCGAACAGTTGTGACGCAAGATTTTAGCGCCCAATCGGAGTACTCACTGAGAACGACTGATCAGGAAAGTCTTTTCAGCTGTTCAATTTCAGCTTCGTATGCATGACAGAAAGCACCTTGGTGCTCCGGAAAACACAGCCCAGAAGATAAATATGCAACGGCGCGTTAAACCCATGTTAATTCACCTTGATCATAGGAAATGGACTTGGTGGAACTTCCAATCCGGGTGGACCAACAGTAACACCTAAATCCCAAACCTTGCCATCCTCAACATCGTACACCCATCCGTGGATGTATAGTTCGGGGATTGCTTGACCGCCGCCAGGTGAAAGTGCGTTCTTGGCCTTGTCTACATCTCGGTAATGCTGTTATCAAATTAACGATGAGTCAAGTTATTATTGTGGATAGCAGAAAAACATACGTCGTGTATGACAGAAGAACTGGCAATCTTCTGTACATTCGATTTCACGTTTTCTTCCACCAATACACGAAATGCAGCTATGCCAAGAGATATTAAAGCATGTAGCAGAATGAAAAGAAAAAGTGACGCATACGATCGTGCAGGTCAGGAAGGTCTTTCGACGGGGCAAGCCTAGACTTTTCGCGGAATGAAATGATCTCCTTCCTGATCGGTGGCTAATAAATGTCTGCCATCTTTTTCAACGGTGGAAGCATACCTCTCTGAAGTCTCGTATATATCTCGAATGGGAGAAATCCAACTTTGTATGGCAATGTCTGCCGGGCGTGTGGGAAGTTTACCGAGTGGCATCATAGCCGCCGCCACCCCTCCGCAACCATAATGGCCCAAAACTATAACATGTTTGACTTTCAGGGAGTCTACTGCAAAGGAGAGGACTGAATTACTATAAATATGAAAATGTGTAATGCAATGATAAGAAGGGACAAGAGTGGTTTCAGGTGACGGGGTCACGATATGAGTTCGATAGTGGGAAAAGAAACGCACGAGTTGAGATCCCATTCGTCGAACCTGTTGGCAATATTGCCCGCAGTAAATAGAGTTCCCGGTTGTGCAGAAAAGATGGCCTGTTCATTGACCCTCGAGTCTGAGCAATCCATTAGCAGAAACGGCGGTCCTAATAATAAGTATGAAGGTGATGAAGCTCTTTGAAGAATATTTAAGAGGTGACAACTCACGTTGACCTTCCTTAGCCAGTGTAGGAAGTAGACCAGGATTTTCCTTCGACATCTTAGCCATATATTCCAAGTTGCCATGAAAAAGCTCCCGAATGGTTGAATGCATTCGACTACGAGCCACAGTTATTGATGCATCAGTTCGTCCTCTATGACGAAGGCCATCCGTAAAGAAATTCGCGCTCCCTGTTGCCGTGCGATTGATACCGATGAACTTGGGTGTATGCAGGAAAACTGAGCGCAACATAACGGAACCAAAATTTCAGTCACAAATGAATCTTACTAGAAAGCATGGAGAATGCTTGGGGGTGGCAGTGCAATTGACGATAAGCCTGATAAGGAATATCGTGTCTTGGTATCAAAAGACAACTCACGGTTGTCCTTGTGTTCCCAGATACCTATCATCAGGATCGAAACGTGGAGGACAAGGTTCTTGGAAGAGGGGGGGGAACTTATGACCAATTTGATGCACGTTGACTACACGCGGACAACAGTCTTTGCAATGACATGGAACATCTGCTTAAGGTAAGTTTACGTGCTTTCTCCCCCAAAGCACTTCTCAATCTTAAGCGCGTATTATTTCTACGTCTCAGGATACAAAAACTCGATGCTCTGCAACAATTGTATATCAGAATTGGTTCATGAGCCCTATCATCTACATCCAGAACCATCGAACGTGTGTACCTCGACATTTATTTGTTTCCTTGAAAATCTAAGAGATCTTAGGTGACGGTGGTCGAGCTCGAGAGAGAAACGTTCCATATTGAGATGTTGATGGAGAGGCTCAATTTAAGACGAGCACTTCTGCAGCGGAGGATAAACGCCCTTTCTCTCATTTCCCAGCTCCCAGCGGAAATACTTACAGAAATATTCCGCCTGACATGCCAACTCTCCGAGAACACGAAGCACGTCATCACGCCCCTCTTTTTCGGTGGAATATGCAAAGAGTGGCGTTCAGTAGCTTGGTCTACACCTCTTCTGTGGAACATCGTGTCGCTAAAAGTGTCAAGGAAGACACATGGTTCACAGACCAACGTGCTAGGGGAGTGGCTACTACGTGCAAAAACCTCTCCATTATTTATCAAGTTAACCTCGAATGAGGAACACGAATCCATCTTTTGCTCTCTTCGCGACATAATGGGTATTCTTGTAACTCGTTCGGCCTATTGGTACAGTCTCGATTGTCTGCTTCCGCCTCAGTGCCACGACGTGCTCAATAGCCACGAGTTTCCGTTGTTGACGTCAGTTGCCTTACATCCACCCAAAGGAACAATTTCGACCTTTAGCGAACCACCCAGCATGTTCCTATCGGCACCAAAACTCGTCGATGTGGATCTTTCTGGATACAATTTTTCTGCAATGGTTCTCCCCTGGGAACAACTACAACGGTTTAAAACACAATTCCTAACCGTTGCGGAATGTCTAAAGGTCTTGCGCCGATCTCCATCACTCAAAGAATGTCACCTAAAAAGCGTCTACTCTCCCGAAATATTCGACTCCTTACCATCAGAGACACTCTATTCTGATCTCGAACGTCTCAACGTGTTCCTCGTCAAAAGTGCTGCAATAAGCCTCCTTGACAACCTAACATTACCTAATCTCTGTGAACTAAATATCGGTAACAACGGTTCTGGCGACTTTCTATACAGTGCCGTTTGCGCTCTCATCTCGAGGTCGTCGTGTCATTTGCAGCGTCTTAGCATTAATCATCGAGACGGGATCAAGGACGATGATCTCATTGCCTGCTTGGAAAAAATACCTTCTGTAACCCATCTCCGCCTCGTATCTGATTTTACCCACTCCCCGCCTTTTACGGGCCTGTCGGACAAGTTTATCACCAAATTTCGGTCATCGCACGAAGGGAAACAACCCTTACTCCCGAAGCTTGTATCGCTTGAATATTGGGGTTCGGTCTCATGCGACAGCCGACTCCTTGTCGATGTGTTATCAGAACGGTGGCGCACACCCCAGTATCCTGATACGCCAGGGTTGAAGACAGCAAAAATTATTGCAGCGGGCTATTATGACCTACCAGATGATATTCGTGCCGACTTGAGCAACCTCACGTTAGAGGGCATGCAAGTCGAAGTTTCGATATGGGGTATACTCCGGCGAAATGCGCGTCAGAGTCCTTGGATCGAATGATTTTAATTCAACTGCGGCTGAGTGATTGCCTCATTACGCGAAGGCTTATATGAAAGGCTTGAAATGGTGGATAACCCGAAAGGCAGGAAAAGAATCAATACTTACACTCGATTGGGAGAAATCTACATGTCTTCAGGACACCAATAATGTATCGAAGCATTTACATCAATTTACAACACAATGAGCATTGAGCGATGTGGCTCAAAATCACCACAGCTCAGAATTCAATTTGTAACCTAGCAGACCAAGCCCTATGCCAATCAGATAAAAAAAAATGTTCGTTTAAAGCCATTAGTTTACGAATAAAGAGTAGTAGTACATTTTTTCCCTTCCAAAGGGTTTCTAATATGCTAACGAGATGAAAGCGTCATGGCAACTAAAACAATGTGTTACAAATGAGCGAGTCGAATGCGAAGAATAAACAAATGTGAATGATGAAACTATAAAAAAACAGTCGAGAATAGGCGGGATGAAAAGCACGCCATGGAAGGTTCTTATTGGCGAAGGAGAAACGACGCAGCGACGGCAGATGATGTCGCGAGGATGATGACGATGACGAATGCCCAGAGGCATCTTCTTGCCCATTTGAGTTCAACTTCGCGTATGTTGGCAATAATTTGTTGGCGTTCTTCCTCTGTTTTCTCGGGCATCCACGCTGGGATCGAGTCCGAAGTGGACGGTGGTTCACGCAAGGGCGAAAGCAGGATGAAAGCTCCGAAGAACCAGAAAGGAGGGAATACTACACGAACGGTAAGTAAAAAAGGCCTGTAGATTGGAAGAAGAAGAGAAAAAAAACTTACAGAACCCGAATTTGAAAAGATACATGGCGAGAGTTACTGGCTCTGGCGCGTGGAGTGAGTACTCCGGAAGAGGAAAGGCGGATTCCTCTGCGTATGCGGGTGGCACATCGGCAAGACTTTGCGTTCGCTCGTCGTGGCGGCTGTCGTGTGTCCGTAAAGTAGAACCAAAGAAGTCATCCAAAGGATCCCGAGATCCCGACACAGTTCGCGTTGTGTGGGTCATGACGGGAGATGGGGCGGCAATGTATTGTTGGGACTCCGAGCTCACTGTGGAAGTAGAGGCAGTGGCATTTGTAAGAGTTGCAGACATGGTGATACTGAGATGCAACGAAGGGTGTTAGGACTCGACAAGTATTGGGACTCGTAGGCGGAGACAATTGTGAAGAACATCTTTGATCCAAGCTCTATTATATACCACAGACAAACCAATCCTGAACCAAGTGATATATTCCCAATCCCCGTTGCTAGGTTCGTAAAAGGCAAATTTACAATGGATACAAACATATGCAAATACAATCCATTCTTTTTTTCCTTTTCTGAGAAGGTTTTGTGCATCGATGTAGTTTATTAAAAAACAATACATATGTTCACTAATTAGCACAGTATTATTGTATACTACAATCTATACTGTAATCGCGGTTTTCGCCCATGGCAATGTTGAGCTACATCGGTATTACTATAAATGGCAGGTTTTGACACCTTCCTCTCAAGGTAATCTTGCCATCAGCACTTTGATGGCTCAATCTAAAACAATAGCCACGAAGCTACCAATCGTTTATCTGTCCAGCGCTCATCGCCTATTTCGTCACCAATCGGTTCGGACATCCTGAGAAGAAAGAAATTAGAGAAATCCATCAAGCTCGATAAATATTGAGTACTGAGTATCCTTCTCGTCTATGCAACGTCTATGGGTTCATAATTACAACGTCCGGGTATAGAATCTTCGTCCCTTAGTTACCCCAGACCTCGCGAAGCCATTTATCCATATGCACGTTCTGTTGGGTCATGCTAAAGATCCATGAGTGAGCAAGCAGTTCTTGGGCCGTAGGTCTTCGTGTCTCGTCAACGCGCAGACTGTCACACAAGTCAAGATCAGTACTGCATATCGAGACCAAAAGGAAGTAAATCGAGAATAGGTACCACTGCGTGAAGAAGTTTTTCATTTTGTGAGTCCGAGTAATGCCCAAGTCTGGTTCGTCATTCAGTTGTGGTGGCGGCTAAATCGTTACTGTCAGAAAAAGTTGCTGCTAACTGAACACAAAAGAGAATCAATACCCCATTGACAATGTGCACCATCAGGTCCACAGTCAGCAGATCGGCAGGGTAGGGATATCTATTTTGCACAAATTCAAGTAAGGTCATACCCGTCGCCCAAATGTCACTTTTTGCAAGATTTGAAGGGCTTCCTTTGATGCGCTCAGGCTAAAAATGGTAAGATATAAGTCAATTGTCATAAGCAACGCTTACAGATGCGTAACGAACAGACTTTGTGAATGTGTCTGTAAGTGCAACAGGGCCTTCGCCTGGGATCTCGGGTTCGCTTAACTTGACAATGCCAAGCCACGTGACGAACACATTGCTCGGTCGGACATTGAGATGCACCATACCCAGGCAGTGGAGATAACTGAGACCTTGAAGCGTCTGTAAATATTTTTTTTTGCATGAGACAACTGCTAATAATGGAAGGGATTGATTCGTTTTCACTCACCCCTTCGGCGAGTCTCCCCGCAATTTTTTCGCCAACAATCCCACCCCGTCGAGCGATTGTACTGCCTATTGACCGAAGACTTCCTTCTTCGCAGAACTCAAAGATACCTCTGACACCTTCGCTTATGTTATCAGACAGACTTCCTTCTTCGCAGAACTCAAAGATACCTCTGACACCTTCGCTTATGTTATCAGACAGATAAGCCCCGTAACATCGCACCACATTCAAACTCGCACCCCCGTCTTCCTGGCAATCGATAAGCTTCAACAGAGCCATCTTGATGTTGTCTCCCGAAGTCTGACATGGATAGAACGTCTTCCGCACGTAGCACAGTCTCGACCGTTTCTCTCGCACTTTGTGAGTTATCCTGCTTGATGATTCGCCAAGGCATTCTAGCACCTCGAAGAGGTCGTCGTTCCATCGAGCCTGGACTGCTGGAGAAGAAAAGAAAGGTCTCGAAAAGCTAGTGACATTGGCGGCTTGGTTGGGCAAGTGAGGTGGGGTGGGTAGCTGCCGACGTGGCCTACCGAGATTAACGTCAAGGCTCCTCCGGAACGTTTTCGATTTCTGATGCTCTCTGGGTCCAAGAACGCTTCGCCTCCTGCCGACTGGCTTGGATTCTTGGGGTACGCTCTGTGGAAAATTTATCCTGCCATGGTCTTCGTCAGGGTTTCTTTCCTGATTTGTAACGACAAGGAACGGCTGAACGGCTGGGAGAGGCCCAATTCCCTCTTCTTCGGGGTACTGAGAAGGTGCAACGGTCGCCAGCGGATTGGTAAGTGGTGTCGATGGAAGTTTCGTTTCAATGGCTCCAAGAACATCAGTAACGGTTGTTCCATCTTTACCCAGCTGGTATGGAAGTGGAGAAGTCAATGACAGATTTTCGAGTGCAAATGACAGATGCCTTGGTCGAATGGCTTTGAGATCCGAACCAGTAGTGTTTTCTCCGGCCTGGTTCATCTGGCACGGAGGTGATGGAGCCACTACTATATCTTGAGGCGCCGTTGACAGCATGAGAGTGCTTGCCTGGGTGCCTGCAGAAATGTCGATGCAGTTCTCATGGGGTGACTCTATCACTTCTACAGGCACAGCTGCGACAGCATTGTCCTGAACCTCGTGATTCCTCTTCTCCAAATCATGGATTGCGTTGGAAGAAAAAAGGGATGATAGTAAAGCCGACGTCTCATAATTCTTCCTGAATTCATCTGGCAGGAAGTAGAGGAAGCATTTCACAGCCGCTCCAACACCCAACAAGAACCCTAATTTCTCTTGCAACCCACCATGCAAGAAGCATGAAACGCAAAAGAGGGCCGTAAAGGACGGATGCTGGGGAAAGAAGCAACCCAGGAAGAGTGTCTGCAACCCTGTATTAAGCCCCGCGAAGATGGTCTCATAACTGAAGGGTAACCTTGCAGGAGGCACCCACGTGGACTCCAAGGCGATGTATGTCATGGCGACCATGACGTTCGTATAACCCGTCAAAGAGGAAAAGAACTGTACGCAATGACTGGGTCCAAAGAGCCACATGACGAACGAAAGAAGGGGATAAGAAAGGGTGGACAGATGGAATGGCAGAGAGATGGAATACGATCCAGGAAAGAAACGAACCCAATAAAGCGTCCAAATGTAGACTATAATTCCCGTGGCGGGTAATATGAATTGGCTGACCATGGGTATCGAGAGACCGACAGCTACCAAAATGGTTGTCTCGAATGCAGATAAAAGCGGAAATGGTTGTGCCTGAAAGTACCGCACGATTGCGACGCATGCTACGGCCCAGGCAAAGTTAAATGGTAGGAAAAAGTCTGCAGGTTTAAATGTATGCGAATGGAGCTTGCGAAAAGTCGGGTACGGCGAAACGGTTTTGTCGAGCCTAACGATGCCTTTCCAGAAGGCTTGCACGGTCTTATCCTTAAGCTCGACGACTCGGTTGTATAGAGCGGGCATGAAAAGATAAAGTTATATGTCGATATTGCCTTCGAAAATTCTCCGGGTCGAGTTTGGCTGCAGACAGAGCGCGTTCGTGAGTTCTATGGGTATAGTTCAGCAATAGGTTGTAACCCTCGGCGACGGGAAGGTTGGCCGCTCTTAAGGCCCTGGCATCTATTTACTACAGAACGACGTCCTCGTGCTAGTTGTGAACACAAACGTGTATGGATATTGATTTCCAGAGTGTTTCAAATTCAACAGGCGAAGTGAAATTTGCATGTCACACACCGCTTTAGTCTTGACTCTTGAACTCAACGTAGCAAATGACGTGGGATATTGAATTCGACCCAAACGGAGACAAATGTCAGCCCTCTAATGACCAGGTATATGACGGGTGAACTTGAAGACAAGCGGCGCAGGGTAGGAAAACGAAACAGGACTTGAAGATTTGCGCGACGGTATGTGCCGAATCTAATCAATCGAATTCGGTTCACCTGATCATGTGTTCGATCACGGGCGCTAAAGGTCAATGTTTGGGGTTCTCGACTTTTCCTGGAAGTGTGAAGACCCTTTCTAACTTGAAGGTGCTCGAATCCACGAGGGCAAGTACTTCATAGGAAGGTGATGTGATAATCCAAAAGAGCAGTACGATGCAGCTTGCTTCAATTAGAAATATCAACACGGAACGGAATGCACATTACTATATGTGACATGCAAAAGTGCCGACATGTAATTTTAAGATATACTCAGACAACGTGCTGGAGTTTGCGACAAAAATTACAGAGCAAGGATCATCCATCGAACAAAAAAACTGTATGAACAAAGAATGCAAAAAAAAAAACACATGTGTAAACTATTTGATTGATTGAAACGTTTTTGATCAAAGAAATCGCGGAGCTGAAATGTCAAGCTTGTCAAGGTTTATGGGACGTGGGATCGACCAAGGTCAACGGTCAGAAGCAGGCAATTCCCTTTAAAATCCAAACCTCGTGCCATTGAGACCCTTTTTCTTCACACCAAGATGTGCCTTCTTAGCGTGAGCGAGGCTTCGGCCAGCCCCAAACTTGGCAGATCCATCGTGCCATATCGACCTCTTGTTTCAACATGTTAATGATCCACGGGTGTTCTAGCATATCTGTTGGCTTAGGTCGCAAACTTGAATCGACAGTCAGACTATTACATTCAAAGAACAGAACACGAGAGGAAAAGGGAATTAAAAAAATGTTAGTTCATCTCCTTGGATGATTGATTTGATCTCACAACTTACGCTTGGCTGATAAAATCTTTCATCTCCACGCTCCATGTTATCCCTGCTTCTGGTTCATCTTCTAGCCTAGGTGGCTAAGAACAGGTCAGTGAAAACGGTAGAGGTGTATGAAAAGGTAAACAACCCTACCTGTCCCTTGCTGATAGTGAGAACTACTTCAAAAGCCGGTGCATCAGCCGGGAAGGAGAAAGGGAAGCGATTTTTTACGAGTTCCAGGAGCGAAATGCCCATGGACCAAACATCAGATCGCATAGTATATTTCCCACCCGAAATGCGTTCAGGCTGGCCACCAAAAGTCAGCATGTAACGCCTATAGCGAGCGGGAAACTCTTACAGCCATATAGATCAATGTGCCAGTAAAGGTGCCAACACTCGACTCCACCAACTCCCCAGAAACACCAAAGTCACAAAGCTTGACGATGCCATCTTGAGAAAGCAGAATGTTGGAAGGTTTGATGTCACGATGAATTGTTTTCTGCGAATGTAGATACGAGAGGCCCTGCAGGATCTAGAGGACAAATAAACACCAGAAATATCGGTCGATTTGCCAAGGAACTTACGCCTTCCGCCAACCTCCCTGTGATCTTCTCTCCAACTACTGCTCCAATCTCCTTGATTTTCTTCCCAACAACTTCCAAACTCCCACCATCGCAAAACTCCATAACAATTTTGACCTCACTGCTGGATGGTGACATGTAAGCTCCGAAGTACGGAACGATATTGATGTGACGCGTATTGGTGACGATGTTCAGCTCGCGGACAACCTGCTTCATTGCGACTTCGCGTGTAGTGATCGTCTTGCGCGCGTAAATCTCGCCATTTCGCAGGTCGCGTACTTTATGTACGGCTCCCCCTGCCCCTTCGCCAAGGCGTGCCAAGTCTTCAAGAACATTGTCCGAGAACTCGCCGTACCGTGCGGGATCTCTGTCTGAAAGTGGATCAGGGCAAGACATGGATCCCTGCCCAGACGACATTGAGTCAATGCTGAATTTACTGATAGACTCCCGCAGACCATCCAGCTGCTGAGAGACAGAGTTCTCGTTCCCGATGACATATCCATGATCACCATTATTGCTCCTCTCAGGGTTAGAAGGAGTGCCGGATCTTCTTCCGCTGCTCTTCCCAGAAGTTGAATCAGTCTCCTGTGGTCGGATTGTCCTTTCTGGAGACAAGGTTGACGACCCATCCACAACATCGTCAATTCGCTGAGGCCCAGCGACATGCTGGAAGAGAGGTAAGTCGCCCATCTCTTGGTCCATGTTCAGCTTACCAAGTTTGGGGCGACTACCGGCGTGTTTGGAAACGGATTTTAAGATGGGAACTGGGCCATTGAAGCGTGGGGTGTCTGAAGGAGATGGGAGTTGGTTATTGTTGGAGAACAAAGGGTAGACTGGTATGGTGGGAGGCAGAACAGGTGGAAGATTACGACGCGAAGATTTATGGCGAGGGTTTGATGACAATGTCATTTTTTAAAATGGTGTATGACTGGAGATGGATGTTAAGAATGGGTACGTGGTTGGCACCAGGCAATCGCTCAGTTAGGCAAGCGGAATCAAACGGATGAAAGGGTTCAAAGGGAACGCTGGAAAAGGCATCAAGAATATGATGGGTAGATTCGAACAAATTGGCTTTATTATGTACCAGGTTGCCTATAGAACCGTCTGCTGCGCAAGTTACGTTCAAAGAGCTAGTTAGTAAGCAGGACATATAAACAACGGGTTACGGCAAAGAGCTTTCACACAGAGCGCTGGGCGACCGTGCTTTGAATGTAGATAAAGTCAGGTGCCGTTCCTAATTAAACGCCGGAAGATCCGGCACCGTCAACGGCAGTGCCTTTATAAAGTAATCTTGATCCTAACTGTGCCGTAAAGCTTCGGCGTTAAAGAAACTTTGTACTTCAAGCTCATTGCGGCAGCGTGATTGATTGCAGCCTAAAGTACAAAGTCCAGACCATACCAATCTCAGGCTTTACCACTGTAGTTTGCATGCCCAATGAGCAGTAGGTTAATACACCTAAGAACGATAATTTCATATGGAATTCAACATTGCCTTGGCAGAAAATATTTTTGTATGTCAGGTAATAATAACTTTATGTCGACGCAACGAGGGGAAAACACCTCCTCGACATGTCAAAACCTAGGTGATCAACCCCGGAGCAGCACAAGCAGCACAAATGCCTGAGCCCTGTTTCTGGGATCAAGTACCAGCATTTTGTGGAGACACCTTTCCTAGTATTCTGATCTTTACTCAGTGTTGTAGGATCCCTAATAAACTCTGCAAAGTAAGATCGAGTGAGTTGGTCCTCAAAGGGCAAAAATCCATCTGTGGTAAGTTTTTTAATTCTGGAAGATGTTGGAAATAGGCATAGGACGAACCGTTTGGAGACATTATCCCGGAGAGCGTTCGAAATCCAGTTGGCAGGGATATCCCCAACTACCTTTTGAACTGGGGGATCAACCTGTGATCCGAAAAGTAGGCTTCAAAGAGAGAACGACCAGTAAAGAGTTCATATATCTATCTAAAAGTTGAAACCTCAATAATCATTATTCAAAATATCCACGGCGTTAGTTAGTCCTAATTTAAATACCAGTTCCGGCAGATGAAATGGAATCGGAGTGATTGTGGTTATTGGGGAGTGGACGACAACAGGGGACATTGTTTCTCCAGGTAGATTTGATAGGTTCAAAAATCTGGCACACCTGTTGCCCATCCTGCCGGGTCACTTCGCCGATCTTCGATTGTCCGAAGTTCTCAGTGAAAGACTGTCTAGTCGGAATAAAATGTTTCCTGTGTGGATATCCTTTTCACGTTGGTCAGAGACTGCAATTACTTTCGCAAGGGAAGATACACCCCCATGAACAAGCCCAGACAAGTGTAGGTAATCGACTGCCAGAAGAACCTGCGCCGAAATTGTCGCGTCCCAGGCAGCCGCCCAGCCGATAATCTGGCTTGCAGCATTCTGCCAAGAAGACGTATTTGGACCCAAAACATCGAACACAAGACAGAGATGCCGGCCGTTTCCCCATCTTGAGCCTTGAAGGATCAACAACTGATGTGGCATTGGAAATTTTGATGAACTCGCGAAGAAAAAATCCGGAGGCGGTTCTGGATAATCAAAGATTGAAATAACGTGAATACATTTCCTTTCTGGTCGTGGTTCTGATAAGCTCCCTCAAGTGACCAAATTGTCTTCTGATAACCCACACTGTTGCGGAAACATAGGAAGACAAAGTACTTTCGAAGCTCTTCCACAGAGGTGTTGCTGAGAGGTAACGAGGTCTTGCTTGACATGGAGTCTCCACCTTTGAGCTCGCCGTCTAGAATATGTTCTAGAGATGACTGAGTCGCAGATTCCAATCGAGAAAAAGATTCTTCGGCGCATGCAGAAGTTGGCATGTGTCAACATCGAGAGAACCGGTGTTGAGATCCTGGAACACACACGACCGTTCTTTGGTTTCATAGTTGACCTCTTTGAGGTCGTTGTTGTATACATCATATATGTGGATCCGACCTGGAAGTAGTTGTGATGGGTCTTATTTTAAGAATGACTGTTAGGTGAGCTGAGCGATTACATGGACGAGATCGTACTTGGATGGCCAAAACTTCCATACAAAACGTGGGACATATTTTGAGACGATTGTGTTCGACATACTGGTGAACTGGTCGTTAGATAATTAGTTTATACCCCAGAAGTAGGCATTCCTCGTCAGATTCAGAGTCTGCAATATGAAGTCTGACTGGCAGATTTAAAACCGGCTCGTCCAAAAAAGCACGCTCCTGCGGAGGGACCAGGAATGTCAAATAGTTCCCCAGGGAGTAATAATCACCCTGCAGCCACTCGCAATCCAGCAAGTTTGACTCGATAAACTGCTTTTCGCTGTTTGGACCAACCATTCCAGCGATTTCTATCCGGAGAAGTTGCTTGCACCACAAAAACACGGAACTTGGCTGATGCAAAAAGCCCGGGAGGAGAGGCAAGTCGTCAGATAAAGTGTTGCGAAGAGACAGTTTGTTGCACCCATTCTCAAAACAAGTATCGGAGTATACAACCGGGATCCTCTTGGATAGGGAGATAAAAAGGGCGAAATCTAAGAAGAAAGACTTACCTGGATTCAACAAAAAATGAGTCTTGAGTGCGATCAGTCCTGTTCGTTGCAACGACCTCGAACTCAAATATTGGGTTTGCGTTGAGCCGATCTCTTCTGAAGTTCAGCATGGATTGGTATTTGTGACACCATCGTAAGTTGTAATGACCGAAACACATGAAATAAAAATGCAGACAAATACTTTAGATTAATTGTAGAAGAAGTACACTTACAGGACCTTCTAGCACCACTTCCAGCCAACTACCAACCCGTGTCCTGTAGGTTCCATTGGATATAATATAATACAAGTCCGGGAGGAGTCAGTGATAGACCTGCACACTTATCTTTTGACCTGGTATTCCACCAGGGTGAGAGTCATCCGTCTCAGAAGTGACCTTTATAAAGCCCCCACAGTCTATATGGTTTGCCCCATTGGAGCCACTAGACGGGTATGCGCTCGAACAATTGCAATCGTATCTCGTATTAAACAAAGAACGATCGTCAGTCCTTTCGCTTCTGGATCCACTCACGCTGAAGATGTGTTTCTAATTTTTAGTACAAGGTATCGGGCTTTGCATTGAAAACACTCACTCGAACGATATATGAGCTATGTCACGAAGGTCATTCACAACTATCGCCACACGTTTCTGGTTATTGATAGTGGGTACACACACGATGGAATAAGTCCCGTAAAATTTCAATTTCTTGCCCGAACTGGAAGCCTGAATTGCCTTTCGCTCGAGCTTTTCACACGTCGCACCAGCAGTTTGGAACTCTCGGAGGTTATCTGTCTATCTTACCATAAGCATCGTGCACAAAAGAGACAAGATTTGTATGCAGCTCACGTCCGAAATCACTTGCTTGCCACCGGTCTTAAATGGCCTTAGTCGACTTTCCGCTTTGATTATCCTTTATCCCTTTCAAAGCTACCCTTCCATTCGATTCGTGAAGTAATTTATTGGAATTCACCAAGGACATGCCACTTCTGACCTTCCAACGCGTGTCCTTGTCTTCTGAAGGTATATGACCATGATTCTCCGCAAAAAACTCGATTCGCTGACGCCTCTTCTGAGTCTTCTCCGACTGCTGTGCCTTTTTCAACCTGTTTTTCCTCCGACAGTCGTCGCAATTCTTGAGAGAACTGAAGTTTGAAATGACTTTCCGATAGCATGTCTTGCAATTTTTGCTTCGAGGAATTGGGTTGGAATTTACAGCAGTATCCATTGTAGGTTGGTTTGGAAAGAATTTTAAATCTTGTGTGACAAGACGCATCCGTCACGGGATGTGACACGAGCGCGAACTGAATCAAAACACGCTCAAGTTACATTTGGTTTTACACAACGGGTCGAGTTCTGGTTACACTAAGCTCTACGAGCAGAGTGTCCCCAAGAATTTCAATATAATACATTAAGAAGATTTGATGATTGATCCCAGTTAAAAGACTGAAGTTACATTTGAATGCGAGACTTCGAATTGCTTTAAGCATCACGGATAACTGAAAAGACTCGTGTGAGCGGAAAATTGTCCACAAATCGATAAAACGACTAACAAAATGTTGAGACTTTGAAAGCCCTTCGAAGGAAATACCATCCTTTCAAGAGAATAGGGATTTCAAACACAGACTCTGCTGCCAAGGTTGATGAGGTGTCGGACATGTCGTCCGTTCCAACAAGGCCGAGTGGGAAGATATCGTATGTTGGCCACGCGCTGACCTTCGAAATCATTTTATCTACCACATCCCTCAACACCCATGAGGCCCCATCCCCTGCAACATTCGTGTTCACTACCACAGCAAACCCAATTTTATCGGTCCTCTGCGTGAGAAAGCTTCCCGTCCCCCCAAACGCACCGTTATGGCCTCTCCATGGCTGGTTCACAATCCAACCTTTAGCATATCCGTTATCACGACTGCTGGCTGTCCACATCGTCGCCTCGATCGGTGAGGACAAGAGATCGGGTTTCGTAGCAATCCCGTCAAACCGGGCACTCCAACGGCACAAGTCAATCGGGGTTCCAACCCATCCACCAAACGAGTCGAATTCACGGATACGCCAACCATCCGTCACGCCGAGGGGGTAATAGGTTACTTCGTTAGGCAGGGGACCGGCGTTGTTGGCTAGAGACAACTTTGTAACGCCGGATGGGGCCAAGATGTTCTGCTTGACGTAGGTTTCGTAGTCGGACGCACCGCCAAAGTCAGCCACAAGGCGGCCGAGGACGAGAAATCCGAAGTTGGAATATACGTGGCCTTGGTTGGGCATAAAGCCGAGTTTCACCGTGGCAAGCGTCTGGGAAACAGCTTGCGCAGGGGTCATGGTTCGGAGGAGGCCTTCAGGATCCGACCCTGCAGCCCAACCGGCTTGGTGCTCGAGGAGGTTCTGCACAGTGATATCGGTTACTCCGGGGTTGTATTGTCGTTTGCCGTTGACGACGGGGAGAAGATTGCCATATTTGTCACCAGTGAGCGACCCGGGACCAAACACGGTATCAGTTATCTTGAATTTGCCGTCCTGTACAAGCTTCATGACGGCCGTCGCAGTAATGGATTTTGAGATGGACATGATGCGGAAAAGGCTGTTGGGGGTGACGATACGGTTAGAGGCTTGGTCAGCCAATCCGTAGCCTCTGGCAAACACCAAACGGTCGTCGACAGTGATTGCTAATGAAAGACCGGGAACGGAATGTGCGGCAATATAGGCGTTGATATCGGAGTCGATAATCGCGAGGTCGGAGCCTTTCATCGCAACGTTTTCCCAGATAGCAGCGTATCGGTCGCTTTGTCCTTGATCGTAGCCACTGACCAACTTCAACTGATACCCCTGATAGAAATGATTGTCGAATTGATCTTGGTATGCCGTGGAAGTCATGCCGTGTCGTGCTATCCAAGGCCCGGAAGGCGATTTGTCCCAAATAGCGACATAGTAGTCGACGTTGTTGACTTGGTAGCCATTAACGAGCACGAGTCGGTAGCCCTGGCTAGTATATATATTGAAGGCAGACTGGTATTCGTCCGATGTCAATCCGTGTCTGGCGACCCATGCGGCTGAGCCCGCGACTTTCTCCCAAATCGCAGCATAACGTGCTTCGTTGCCAACCGCGTAACCACTGACATGCGTCAGCCTGTATCCTTGGCCGGTATAAGTGTTAAATGAAGTCTGGTACTCAGCACCAGTCAATCCATGTCTGGCCACCCATGCCCCGGACGGGCTCTTGTCCCAGATAGCAACATAATTGTCGATTCCATTGACAGTGTAACCATTCACAAGAACGAGGCGGTAACCCTGTGAGGTATAGGTGTTGAAGTTCGATTGGTACTGTGAGGAAGACATGCCATGGTGAGAGACCCAAGCCGGTGTGGATTTCTTCTCGAAGATGGCGGCGAAACGAGGATCGTTGCTAACGGTGTAGCCGCTAACCCACGTAAGACGGTAGCCTTGGGAAGTCAGTAGATTGAAGGTAGCTTGATAGGCAGCAGAAGTTAAGCCGTGTCTTGCTTGCCACTGGGCATGGACTTGAACGCTGAGAAGGAGGACGACTCCCCAGCAGGTAAGAAGAAAAGACTTCATTTGACGGAATAATTCCCAAGTAGTAGACTAAGCTCTGTAAGACAGAGCGCGTTGAGGCCTTAGACAAAATCATGGTCATCCCTTTTATCTGCTTTTTTCTGCGGTTACGTGCTAGGGACTCAGCTCCGCAGGAGACCTCGACAGAGGATTTGGGATAAAGACATCCGTCAAGGACGGCAGTAGATAGTACCTTGATGCTTAATCAATTACTTACAGGTGCTGAGCGCTGAGCATGGGTAGTCAGCTGCCATTTCCCGTAACACGGCTCTCCACTCAACACTCCCAACCTGTATTTGTTCTCGAAGTAATTATGCGTTAAGTTTCGCATTCGTGGACTCCAGTTTGCTAAATAAGCCATGGTGCAGGTCTTCCCGAACGATGACCACGCTTTCATTTTCTGATGCCTGCCGTGAAAACGCTTCTTGATTCGCGCTGCCGGTGAGCTCACCAAGGCTCATCATATTGAGTTTGATGGTGACTCGCGAAAGTGAATTTTGATGCGTACTTTTGCGAAGCAATTATCTTGCGGAGAGAACGGAATAGGTGCCTTGGAGATCGTCAAGTTCTTATTATTATAATGAAAGAACGATCTTCTTCGTCTACTTTGGGCTAATATCACTACATGAAACGAATCATTAATCGTATGCATACCTTTGCTTGGTCGTGTTCTTTCTTTCTCTTCACATTCTCCCTTCTCCCGGTCTAAAAACCACCGTCGGTCTCATTCTAACCTTTCAACTAGCTCCTTCTCCCTTAACTTGAGCTCCAACTATTTGAGATGATGAGGAAGCGAAAATACGAATTCATTGGCATTTGCATGTTTTTCTGTTGATCTGTGGAGTCAGACATAGGTTTATAGAACGAGTCAAGTAAAGGACCTCTTCTAGTTTTTGCTGCCAGTGAATCATTCGTTGCGGGGTGGATAAATCTACGTTTGAACTTATTCAAGATTACATAAGAATTCAATACAACGATCTCACCGAGATGTTTACTCCAACACTCCAGTTATCATTGTAGTTTTCATAAGTGTATATCCAATTTTGGGTCTCGTGGTTAAAGGTTTTGAATCGGTGCCTCTGTATTCCGATGTTCACGGATGTCCGGTGAATGCCACTATTCCTATCAACGACGCGGATGAAAGATATGCATGAAATCTTGCTTTCCTAATGTTCCTGCGCGCATGATCACCTTCGAAATGCTTCATAAATTCAAGGGAACTCCCGTCGCATTTAGGGCAGATCATCGCCCGATGTTGAGGACTCCGAAGATTCCTATGACCGAGGTTGTATTGTGGAAGTACCAACAAGAAAAGAATAACGCAATCTACTTTCGAGTGGCTTCGTCAATCTCCCATAACTGCAGTCTAAATCCAGGATGTCGCCACCACTGCAAATTGTCGTACCAGTATATTGACGACCAATCGGGAAAGAAAGCAATTGTGCTACGATCTGTCGAAAATTTTCAGAACAAGTATACTAACCGACCAAAGGTTCAACACACCCCTCCGATTGTGACCGAGGGTAACGGAAATAAAAGAACTGGTTCAGTCCCTTGAAAAAAAGCATATGGTAAGAAACGTCTCTCCTCAAGAGTACCTTGTAGTAACGGACTGGAATAAGAATAGACCAAAGAATTCCTAGTAAATAAATAATCAGTAGAATGCCTCTGAAGTCCTTTGGAAGCGTATCGCCTACCTATTACCCAAGACCTAAGGGTGGAGACAGGCATGTTGGGGTCGTCTGTTCGCTACGGCTGATCTGACTTCAGGATATGGAGAATCGTCGTCGTCTAGAACTCCCTGGAGGCCTGCGTCCATGTCCAAATTTGGGTCATCGAAATCGATATCAGGTGGCACTGTAAAAGAGGCTCGATGGAAAACTAAGAATTATGTTTGTACAAAAAGGTACTCACCAGTAAAGCCTTCACTCGTCTGTGGAACCTTTTTCTCTAGAAGGACGTTCTCTACGTCAAGATACATGGAAGGAAAAATATCGTGCAGGCAGTAAGATCAGCTCTCCCTTAGGGCGCGTTATATCGGACTATTCGGTCGCAGTAGTTTCACAGAAACTGAAGGCTTCTAATGCATTCAAGCTATCTAGGCCGTCAAGAACGAGTCAAGAAGTTGCACCTCTTCTATTCCAGACCACGAAGAAGGAGTGGATTACATAGCTGTCAAAACCAAAAGGTAAATGATAACTCAACCGTGGTGGACGTTCGAAAACAAGGCTAGTAGAGGACGTGTTCTGGTATTAAAGCGAAGCGCTAATGGAAAGCACCGAAGTTTATACAGCTCGATCATGGAGCGCAATTCCGCAAGACGACTGTAAAGAGATAACCAAACTTCGTCTTAAAGCCATGATTTTTGGAAATGCAAAGCAGTGGATTTCAAGTTGGATTTACACAGTAACTACAAGTGGCGTGGGAACTATGCTACTCTCAACGAATATTCGACGACTTGACTTTTGGTGACTACGTCTGACTTTATTGACTAATCAATGACTTGACTGTCTTAGACTTATCACCATAAGCTCAGAAGACCTCATGGAACAGATACTGTGTGCCAGCGACCTTCTTGAACCATCTTCGCAACCAAACGGCGATCGCTCTTTCCCCAGCGAGCTAAAAAAACAAGAATCCGGCCGGTGGAGATTGATTGATGACTGGATGAACGACCCCAACAGTCCGGACCAGAGCTATATATGGTTTTTGTGTGCTAAACGCTACGTGGAGACCCAGACTTTGTCGAATGTTGATGCACAAAGCTGGTCCAAAAGCCACCCCATCATCAAGTTTTGGTCACTTCTGTGGCAAGCAGCGTCCTGTGCTTACATGGATGCTTTGCTTCCAGACCCAAATGCTAAGGGAGAGATGCATATATTCTGCGGTTTGTCAACGGTAAAGATAACTACAGCATCCAGTTAGAACTTCTTGACCACATTGCGTGCAGTCCTGACAACCCTCACTTTGCCTAGACTCGGCCAGCAATGAAGATAAGATCCTCAAAGGTCGAACCAAGATCACTGATCAATGGCAATCTCTCAAGTCTGCCGGGTTCACAAGAGTAACCGCCGTTCTTCCAAATCCAGACAATCCGAACAAGGCATGGTTCTTCAAGGGCACGGAATTCATTAGCGTTTCGTGGGAGCCAGGTGAATTCCTCTATCGTCGCTTCCAGTAGTCCTAATGGTATCCCTTGCAGGGTTCGAGAATGACGTCCTTCTTGAGGGCCCAACCCTGATCACCAAAGGCTGGAAGTCATTGAAGATGGCAGGATTCGAAGTCGTGGATGCATTTGTACCAAATGCTCGGTTTCCGGACCAGCCATGGGCGTTCTCTGGAGATAAATGCGCACGCATCAGTATTTCTGGTACGTTATGATCCTGGGTTCTTTGGTTGATAATGATTTGTGAACACTCTGCAGCCGATACCATCTTATCTGGGCCTTTCCTCATTCCTGAAAATTGGACCGAAAATCCTCTGGGTTGATTGTCGTTTTAGTCGCCTCTTCTGCCATGGCAGCCCATTTCCTGTCTCTAGGTCTGTACCATAATGAAATATTACTCTTTTAATGTAGTGAAAGCCATGAAACGTTCGCCGAAGTTTACGGAGAGCCCAGTCAGCCTAACCTAACGCAAAAAACTGTCTCTACGGCGTCAACGTGAAAAAGGTAGTCTCTTGTGCTTCCCTCCTTCTGCTGGCTCGTTGCCTAGTGGTCGATCTATCCATGGGTTAGGAGGCAGAATCTTGCGTGTATTGTTGCGCGAATTAGGCCGTCAAAAATCGCAGCTGCTAATTAGCCATAAGACCCTTCGCAGAATTTCCCATGCGCATTTTCATCGAGCACCTCCACGAACTCATTCAAGCCCGATTCGAACGTCTCTATCCTAACCCTTCATCTGCACGCCCGGTACTTACGTCGGACATCAATTCATCACTCGGGTCTCCGTAACCCACTTCGTCATTCGCTCAACATGGATGGAGAAGAACGCGTCTAGCTGAATGCCAAAGCGGACCAAGTAACCACCGCACCAATGGTCAATGCTAAAGCCGTCTGAGCGATGACCGAACCAATTCTGCGACTTTTCTTGCAGGGCGGCGATCCATCAGTGTCATCCATTCCGCATCTCTCAGGCGTGTCACTCGCAATAACTGCGTCAGTCTCACTCACACCTGTATAAGCATCTCCAGCAGAAACATTGATACCTTCTTCACCCTGCGCAATAACTTCCTCGTCCTCGTTCGTATCATCGCGCTTTCGCTTCAACGACGTGGGAACGGGAGTCTGGCGGGGATGATGATCAATGACCTGGATGAAATCATCCGAGGACACTACTTCTAGCGAAGAACATACCTGAGGGTGGACCTGGGCCACTGCAGCAGCAATGATATCAGCTTTTACCTGGGTATATCGTCCATTGCCAGTTGACGCATGGCTCTTATTTCAAGAAGCCCCTCCGATACCTTGGCTTGGGTTTGGGCATGGAGTTCGCGCATTTCACCAACGTCTTCCCTCTCCTCAAATGGCTGGATATCAGGTGTTTAGAACCTTCTGTCGTCGTCTTCTTCAGAAGCCATGAATTCTACGCGCTCGCTCAAGTCCTCGACCTGTTTTACGAGATCAGGCACATTTCTGTGCTGAACGCCATCCATCTGATCACATAGGACGTTGTATTCCGCATCCACCTCTGCAAATTTGTCATCAATTTCGGACAACTTGCGCGAGATGAAGGAGACGTTGGCATTGAACCGAGATTTGTACTTGCGACGAGAAGACTGGAGTTTCGAGACAGAAGTTTCGAGATCCTTTAAGGTCTGAAAAATCCCTGCAATCTCAATGGATGAAGATGATTTTTCTTCTGTCGGTAAATCTATTGCCAAAGGCGCTGATGGGGATAAATCGGGTGAAGACGTGTCGTGGGCAATTGGCAATTGCGGTAACGTAGGACTAGATGTTGAAGATTCGGGATCACAGGGTGAAGTCACGGTCGCCAATTAGATACTCTCTAGGATAACAGCAGCTTCCTCCGTATGAGTATCAGGAAGCATGCTGGGCACAGGTGTGGGGGAAATCGAAAGCTGTCTCGGCACAACGACTTCCGTATCAGGAGCTGGACTCTCCAATTCCATAGGAGCTGATTCGAGACCCGAGGGTGGGTTTTTCTGTTCGTCATCATTCCAACCATGAGAACACACCCGACATGGGTGTGTTCTCTTTTCGGCGTCCTTCCTGCACACACACGCCAAGCATCATTCTGCGCAACGAAATGCACCCGATACGGGTGCGTTCTCCTGCTCGTGGCGTTCGCACACGCCGAGTACGAAAACCAATGCTATATTGTATTATTTAATGTAATATAGAATATAATTTATTTTCAGAATGACCCACCTCTGTGGTCTTATATTTCTTAGTGTTCTTATTTCTTAGGTAGCTAAACTTCCTGAAAATTCCTTGTTGGTCTTTGTTCCTACCTTATTTTTCTTAATTTTCTTTTGAACTCCTTTTTTTTTACTTGGTTAACTTGGATTTTTAATTTCCTTTCATGGTACTTTGTATATTTTATTTCCAAGGATAAATAAGGAGACAAAAAATGAAAAGCAAGGAAATTTCCACTTTCCTGATGCGGCACGGGTGGCTCGAAAAGGAAAGCTTTGAGTCAAACTGCCCTCTAACAATTAAATTAATCATTCTCCACAGAAGTCGAAACCAGCAAATTTGCTTTTTGCATATCGCAAGCGACATGACAAGTGATTTTAACAACCAAAAAAAGGGAAGGGCGAATCCTCTTTTGTGGCGTAATAACTTATCCTAGCGACTCGTGAACCTGCCAACGGTTTCTGCAGAAGTAGGTTCATGCAGCTGAATACTGAGTACTGAACAGTGAACGGTGAACGTTACATAAAACATATCGAATCTTTGCCTGAGGAAAAAACATTGTCATTTAATACATCAATCAATTGTGAGTTCTTGTTCTGATTTCAAATTCGTGGGGACCACTTGCAACATGGAAATCCTGGGCCAGATGTTGCTGCAGAACTTGGATTCCAATTTATCTGAGTAGTCGTCAACACATTTAAATTTCAAATTGTTCAGATAGCGTTTATAACTGCAAAAGACACCCTAGTCTCAGAAACCAGGAAAGCGCCATGGGAGTCGCACATTCCGGGTCTTGTCAACGTGAGCTCTTAGAAGGCTGTAATAGTTGTACATAACATACAGTTGCATACAAGGTATATGTAGTGAGCATCATTGATATAGAGATGATGTGTGAAGGGACAAGACAAAATGAGATGAATATATGTTGTCGAAGGGTTACTAAGAACGCAAAAAGGTAGACAAATCACCGTTCAGAGGCTCGAAGCACCTCTAAAAAAGCAAGTATGTGTGTCATTGTCGGTCGTAAATCGGGCTGAACACTCCAACACTGGTTCAGTAAATCCCAGAATGCCTTCTCTCCAGCTTCATTAAGTTTTAGGAGACATGTGTCGCTCCTGCAGGGTCTGATACCACGCAGTATATCAACCGTAACCGCATGATCATTCGAACGGTCTGGATATGGGAGCCGGTCAGACGCCAACTATTCAAAGGCATGAGAGGGGATAATTTTGATTAATAATGACGACAGACCTCGAGACATACGGAAGCGAAGGCATAAACGTCGCTAAAAGTCGTGATGGGCGGTATGCGACCATCGTCTTCTACCAATGCAAATATAAGCTCGGGGGCCATCCATCGCGTTGATCCAGCGAAGAAGGATGTAGCCAAAACCATGTTATCCGTAATGTCTTCCACCACTTTCGAAAGGCCGAAGTCTGTAATAATGGGATTCCCATACTTATCGACTAATATGTTACCCTGTTTCGGAAAGAAGAAAATAAGTTTTCAGACGCCCTGAAAGACGTAGAACAATTTTTTTTTACCCCTTTGAGATCGCCGTGGATAATTTTAATATTATGGAGATAGGCAATTCCAGAGGCGACTTGTGTAAGCTGTAGTTATGGCACTGTGAATATAATATATGACATACGGAAACGATTTTCCTACTGACCAGTATCAATCGATCTGCATCTGGATAATTCTTCAGATAGCGGGACACCGTCCCATTATCACACCATTGCGAAACCATCGCAATGCCATGTGGTGACTGAACAATCCCAAACAATTGGTTGATATTCCTGTGGCACAGACGATGCCAGGCCAACACCTCGGCTTGTAGTCGCTATCCATAGTCCATCAGTTGATGGAACCCCAAAAAAAAACGAAAAAAAGAATCAAACCTCTAGTAGCTTCTCTCGAACATTTTGAACTATGACCAGTCTCAAAAATTTCAAAGCAACAGTCCTCGGTCGTTTCTCGATTGGATCCTCCCATGTCCCCTTCCACACATCTGAGAACGACCCAGCAGCGACCGCAGTATTTCCCATAATGACGACTTCATCTGTCAAATCTGTCAAAATGACCGATCCTTTCACAACAAGCGTCTTCGTGACCGTCTCTTGGAGGAATTTTTGTCTGCATCGTTGTTTGAGCCGACTATAATCTATATGTTCGACATTGGACCTAAATTCTTCGTACGACGAGATAGACAGCGCAACGGTGCGTAAGGATCGGAAGTAGAGGTATTGCGGATATGTCTGCAGAATCATCGTATTCCGGAGGTGCACATCGGAGGCCGATTCGAAACCGACATCCAGCCAGACGACTTGAAGGTCATGTTGTGGGCGAGAACAAGATGTAATGTCGTTCAGTGGTCCAAGCAAGTATAGTGCCAACGTCGGAGCAATGGGACAGAAAAAGTCACTGTAAAACCAAAGTAGTGACGGTTGATCAAGGGCAAACTCGTTGGAAAAAGGAAATGAACAAACAGATTTTCTTCTTCGGGCCCTTCTGAGTCATCCAAAGAACCAAAACACCGTTCTGAGAGGATAAATTCCTGTTCTTCTGTAGCAACACCGAAACAGAGCTCGGCATTGCACAGTCCCCAACATAATAGGTGCATCGACTGGAGGAAAGGATCCGCAGCGATGCCAGGTTGATTCGGATCTTCATGCAACCCCCTTGAAGGATCAACAACTGATCTAGCATTAAAAAATTTGATGAACTCGCGAAGAATAATCCGGAGGCGGTTCTGGACAATCAAAGGTTGAAACATCGTGAATAAGTTTCCTTTCTGGTCGTGGTTCTGATAAGCTTCCTCAAGTGACCAGATTGTCTTCTGATAACCCACACTGTTGCGGAAACGTAGGAAGACAAAGTACTTTCGAAGCTCGTCCACAGAGGTGCTGCTGAGAGGTAACGAGATCTTGCTTGACACGGAGTCCCCACCTTTGAGCTTGCCATCGAGAATATGTTTTAGAGATGACTGAGTCGCAGATTCCAATCGAGAAAAAGATTCTTCAGCCGCATGCAGAAGTTGGCGCGTGTCAACATCGAGAGAACCGGTGTTGAGATCCTGGAACACACACGACCGTTCTTTGGTTTCATGGTGGACCTCTTTGAGGTCGTTGTTGTATACATCATATATGTGGACCCGACCTGGAAGTGGTTGTGATGGGTCTTGGTTGTGGCTAATAATGACTGTTAGAGCGATTACACGGAAGACGAGATCGTACTTGGATAGCCAAAACTTCCATACGAAACGTGGGAAATATTTTGAGACGATTGTGTTCGACATACTGGTGAACTGGTTGTTAGATAATTAGTTTATACTCAAGAAGTAGGCATTCCTCGTCAGATTCAGAGTCTGATGCAATGTGAAGTCTGACTGGTAGATTTGAAACCCACAATCAGGAGTTTGCACAGAGAAAGAGGACTAAAGCCATAGAGGAAACTGAGCAGAAAATGTTGTTGCGACCCGGCGGACGAAGCAAGTCTATCGTACTTAAAGTTATACGTAGACAGCTCGTTCCTGAAAAAAGCTCGTTCCTAGAAATTGCGTCATATTTGCCTTGTTCATTCTCGACGGACAGATATGTTGGTGGAGTATCAAAGGTCTGGACCATTACCGCGGTTTGAGAACGAGACGCCGGAACTCAGACTGAGATAATTATCTACATGCTAATGTGCTCTGATAACAGATAACAGTATGGTCTGGGCCCACAGAGCTCCACCCTAATAAGCGCCCATGAGATGGCCAACATTTACTTAGCCGACAGTGACAAATGTGCATTTGCTACCCGGGCCGGACATCCGCCAATTCAACAGAGTCTGGCCCGTGTTACGCACTTCGGGAAATCAACATGCTCGGCGACAGTGTGATTTTATGCCCATACTAACATGTCTTTCCAAACCCCAGGTCATGTTGGAATTCCGTCAATTAACTCATTGGCGAACTTCAATGGAAAATTTCTATGTGTACAACTTCGACTCGGACGCGGCTAGGATCGTGTCGAAATTCGATTTTTGAATTCGTCCTTCTCCATCATTGAAAGTCGAAATCGTCATATTGAGGAACAAACCAGTCTGAATCCCAACAATATTGAACCACCATATAAAGTACACCCAAGTACGCACTTGTTACTTGCGTGTGCAACAAGTACGTCTTGTGGGTCTTCTCGTAATTTCTTTCAGCTCACAACACATGCTGACTGGATTTTTAGTCTCCCACAATGGATCTCCAGCTGCCAAATTTTGCCGCTCTCAAAGCATGCTCCCGAGCCCACTCTGTCTTCTTTAAGCTCGCTGAATGTTACTTGTACACTCATCGTTTTGTACAACAATCCCTGTGATAATCCGCACATCATGGGCCCTTCGTTTCTCTCCAAGCTTCTCTCCGACCGCCCTTACACATAGATTTTCTCTTCGTTTTGGTCGACTCGTTCAGTTCGGACTCTTGGTATCGTGAAGATATTTCGCCGATTTTGCCACAGTTGCTAAACCTCAGGAGTGTATCACTCGAATCAAGCATAGAACACCCAAGTGAATAGAGTGATTGGCCTACTAGCTTCCGGAGGCCTTCTTGGACTGCCTGCGTTTGCCTTCCATGAACGAGGTCTCCATACTAAACATCGACAGGTTCCCCCTCTCTGCGTTCAATAGTTGCACGGGCATTTCTTCCTTGGTGCTCAAAGGGGGGTTTTACGATTTCTATGATGTGACCAGTTTCTCCTATCCTCTCCTCGAGGTTCTTGAGCTCAAACAATGCTCTTTCTCCTCGGCGGGAACGTCTATCTCCGACCAATGGCTACCAACCTGCGCGATCTCTCCTTTTCATATTGTGTTCACTCCCAGGGATTCTGCAAGCGTGCACGAACTCTCTAGTTAACCTGTAACTTCACTATTGGAGAAGAATGTAAGTACCTACGCTCTCTGCAAAAACTCTCACTTAAACTCTTGCAGTTCATATCTCATTCGATGCTCGCGATGGAACATTTACTCCTCCTTCCCATTATGGACATGCAAGCTTTTCTCGACCTCCGCACCTCACGGGCGCAGTACCTCTTCCCTCTTCCTGCTGTCGTAGTGTCCTCATCCCTCAAGCGTTTAATTCTCCAAGTGGACTTGTATCTCATCGAAGACTTCTCTATCTCGGAAGTAGACTGGTCCCTGCTTGCTGCTCTTCTCCCTCTCAAGTCTATTCACCTCATCAAACTCTCTGTCAGCGCTGAACCCTGTAATGAAAATAATCCTGCCGCAGTTCTTTCTATTCTAGAAAGAAATGCAGATCTGAGTGAAATGGTTAGACGGGAGGGCAGGACTGACTGGGCAGCATATACGATCTAAGATGGGATGTACGGAGTATAAATGGTATTTCTGGTATTGATAACAATTGGTATTTTATGATTGTTTTAGAGCTTGCGGGACTGTTACACAACGTCTTTGGCACACTGAATCTCTGAGATGCGCTAAGCTATTCGATTACACGGCGGACATTCAACGTTCAACTGTCAAGTCAGTCACGCATAGTCATGTCACCCAGTGTTCTTTTCCTCCCAACCGCAGCGACACATTGTTGAAGCACCGGCTGTATGCCGTCAGCTTTCGTCTACTGTTGTCAATGTTTTTTAGTTTAATCTTTGCCGTTTGTCCATCATTTACCATTGTCAACACTGATGGAAGTGATTGTCATTGCTGACAATCTTCTATTGATTCACACTGGGTCTGCGATTTGGAGACATCATTCAGAGCATCGGGATTCACTGCATGTTTAGGTCAATGGTATTATGCAGAAGCTCTACACATAGCCCGGAAACTGGAATGTCACAAAAATGTCACAAATACTTGACAGGTCACTTGACATGCCAAGTGGCGGCCCGACTTGGCTAATGTCCGCCGTCCGCTTCTGTCCGTCGAGAATCTCCTCAACAGGGTAATTTATGACGCAACTTTCAGGAACGACATAAAATCCTGTTCCGTGATCAGCGCCAAAGTATCGGAGCTCGACGAGACACCGGATCCGACAGACTGTGCAATAGTGAAGATATCCACGGAGATACCAACGTCCTTCACACAGAGCTCCACCAGAAAATGCAGGTCAGACACAAACAAAGTATGACTTTTTGTTTTCTATCAAGTTTCTAGAAATTGAATTTAAAGTCAAAAGGAGAAACGTACTAAAATTTGGATCCGTCTCTCCGAGTCTCCACGCCGAAAGCGAGCTTACAGCGCAGCCATCGGACTCCCATTCCGAAAGATCTGGATCCGGGCAGACTACATTCGGGTTTACGACATCGAAAGTCGTGGTTCGTCAACCTCTTCTTCCACTATACGTCCAGGGTTAAGTAGCCCATTCGACATGCTGCTGACGAGAATACCGTACCCATATCCACCACACATCCTGATGCTCACACAGTTTTGTTGAGAGCCAGAAGGCGCCAGCGTACAATTGAACATAACTGAGAACTTTAATTATACAGCATCTAACAGGATACGATCTCGAGAGGTACCCTGTACCAATTTTGATCAGTGAAAACAGAGCTCGTCAATTCTCATGATGATTACAGCTCCCATCAGGACATTCGGCCATTGTCGACCAATCATGCCCATATTGAGCTACTGGACTCGTCTTGACCATCATGCCATGAGACGGAGTTCTTGCATCACCGTAAATTCTCTGCTGTATTATGCCACTCGTCTTGATCATTAACTTGAATATGCCATGAGGCGGCATTACTGTACATTCTCCTGTCTTGCACAGACTCGGATGACTAAATTTATGAGAAAGGGCTTCATGCGTATTGTGGACATTGATTTGACAGGCCCCACTATCAGTGTGAGGATTGGGAAAACTCGAAACTTTGCTTTCGATGGTTATCGGTTCAACGGGCCCATAATATTTCCCATTTGGATTTTGGACAGGCACCAACACAACCTGGCCGTGGAGCAATATCCAGGCACGCTCACCACGAAGCTTATATGTGTGGTGCTCTGAAATGCCAAAGAAACTACCATGTGCCACGTACTTGTAGCCCTATCCTCCGCCGGACCATCCATTCCAACTGTTGACTTGAATTTGACCCGAATCAAATTACATGACGTATAATTGGCCAATTCTTCTCGCCATACTAGGATCTAGCATCAGTGCCTTGGAACAAAAGGGATTTCCTCCATTCGCGATGACCTGAAATTGGTACTTACCGTATTTGGCATCATTTCATGTCACGAATCTTTGGACCGAGATACCGTTAAAAAAATATAGGATTCTGTAAGAGCAGGAACTATGCTACAATCTTATCATAAGTTGTCATTTATAGTCATAAGTGTTGAGGGCCTTGAGGCCGTGCCATGGGACCGTAGTCACATGCACTTTCCGGATCCAGCCGGTATAGATAAAGCAGCCGCCCGCACTGAGTCTTTCCTCTGACCATCACAGAAAGCCAGGAAAGACCATTACAACTATGTTAGATACCGATATTATATGCCTTGGGTCAAATTTGCCCAGTGATAGGGCCCATCGTGTAACTGGTGAGAGAATTGTTCTCTCAACCAAGGACATGATCTTATCGTCTTTAAAGGTGTTACACTCAATATCGACAGGTCCAGTGAAAATGAAAATGAAGCGTACAAGATGACGTTCAGGAGAGAAAACACATCCGTTGTGCAAATTGGACGGCGCTCGTGTCAAGAGCCAGAAAGAAGTTGCGATGATAATCTCAAATGTGCCATGTTTCGATGTGCCGTAGTCAGCCGCAAGCATGCCAAGATCGTGTTCTCAGATAGTGGTCACGTATGTTCCGTTCACTGAACATGAGGATTCTAGCTGATCTCAATATATAGGTATACATCGTCGATTCCGGATCGCATCACGGAACTCACATCCGCAAGCCAGGCGAGACTTTCTCCAGGATGCTCCAACCAGAAACTTCTACCATTCTTAACGATGGTGATATCATTATCTTTGGCAAGGCCGTAGGCAAAGGAGACGAGTGGGTTAAACCAGTTGTTGCTCGTGTCCAACTCCTTCATGCCACAGCACCAATCATGGTGGTCCCTTCTCCATCTTCTGAGAAGTCCAAGTCTGGACGATATGGCATCCACGAAGCGGGAGGATCTTCGTCTTCTGAAGATTCAGATTCAAACTATTCCGATATTGAGGAGATCCCGGCTCCAACTTTGTCCCCGAGCAACACTAAATCTCACGAGGACGGCCATGCGATTACCGATATCAAGCTCACCTCTCAGTTTCACAATTCGAGTCATATGACGTCTGCTTATAGTGCCTTCAGGCGTTTATTGTCTCCAGCGATCCTAAAATTACCGTCCGTAAGCGAGATTATCGGAGATAGGGATATTGGGTTATTTGACTCTGAGAAATCTGTCTGTCACTCTTTCTTTGCTCCAGTGCGAAGGCTCGACGATGCAATTTCCGTGGGCGATACCTCACCACATGTTACTGACGATTCTCAAACTGGGTCTCGAATCAATTCTCCTATGGAACTGGAGAGTCCAGCCCCTGATACGGAAGTCGTTGTGCCGAGACAGCTTTCGATTTCCCCCACACCTGTGCCCAGCATGCTTCCTGATACTCATATAGAGGAGGAAGCTGTTATCCAAGAGAGTATCTCATTGGCGACCGTGACTTCACCCTGTGATCCCGAATCTTCAACATCTAGTCCTACGTTACCGCAGTTACCAATTGCCCGCGATACGCCTTCACCCGATTTATCCCCCTCAACGCCTTTGGCAATAGATCCACCGACAGAAGAAAAATCATCCTCATTCATTGAGATTGCAGGGATTTTTCAGACCTTAAAGGATCTCGAGGCCTCTGTCTCCAAACTCCAGTCTTCTCGTCGCAAATACAAATCTCGGTTCAATGCCAACGTCTCCTTCATCTCGCGCAAGTTGTCCGAAATTGATGACAAATTTGCAGAGGT
>QDKV01005180.1_pt1 | contig 32177 bp, 42 predicted proteins | sample 1861101 | NCBI WGS metagenome assembly QDKV01 (sample SAMN04275158, study PRJNA302643) | Fungus metagenome, whole genome shotgun sequencing project. | isolation source: fruitbody | host: Mallocybe terrigena | place: Sweden | collected 2013 | reverse complement strand
TCTTAATTTGGAATTTTGTGTTTTTGTCCCTTAATTTTCCCACTGGGAGAAGTACAAGAAAATGAAAGATTCAAGAAAGATTTAGCCAATCGTGGGTTTATAAATTCTCCTTCCAAGGTGAATACATTTACATTGTAAAAAATTTTAATCATTAAATACTCAAAAAATTCCTCAAATTTAGCATTTCGGGAAACCTTGGAATTTTTTTTTGCTTTCACGGCGGGAAAAATTATCGCCCACCTACATGTGCGCTGACGTGCATGACATGGGTGCGCCGATCAAGTTTCTTTTGTAGCAGAAAAATCTAATCGTCTCCATAGGTCGAAATACAAATAGAACTTGAAGAGTTAGAGGATACGATTGTGGGCCAAGATCCTTGCTCAGATTCTGACCCACTGGCAGAAGGAGACGGAGATACCTTCATCGGAATTACCCCCTCTTCCTGCGCTGGACATGGCCACGCCAGGTTTAAATCCACCCTTTACTTCCATCTTGGGTTCTCCTTTTACCCAATCGCCTGTCATTGATACCTTCAAAGGCGTACCCTCACCCAATGGGACTCAGATTCCAACATCAACACCTCTCAGCACAAGAGACACAACCAACGTTAGAAACAAGGGCAAAGTCACTCTCCACACTCAATTCAACACTCCTGTCTATCTTTGATCGCACGATTCTCCGGGAGGGGGATGGTTAGTGGAGCGGAGAGGAATGATTGGGTGCCTGAACTCGCCATTCTCAAGCATGCCGTAGTCTCGATCTTGAACCCTCCCAAAGTTTGCTCTTCCAATGTGTTCATGCAGTTTGCACGCATCGCGCATGCTACGGACTTTTTGTACTGTTACACAATCCTTGACGCGAACAAACGGTCCAAGTCTGCGAACCCTTCTCCACCTCGCCGCGGCGGCACAGAGTCTCTTTCAAGCATCAGCTCTTTGATTCTATACGAGTCTTGGGCCAATAACGAGGATCTCAATACTTTCTTCCCATTCGACCCTTGCCGCCTCCCAAAGTCGCATGTTTTCATTCAAGGAGTGTACAGAGAGTGGGAATCAGTTGGTATTACTGTCAATGCATATGCACCAGGTGCGGGGGGCTACCCTGTATTCCTCTCAATTATTCAAACTGAAGAAGAATAGGACCTGTGGACACTACCATGAGTGCGACTGATTCTTGAAACACTGAGCGCATTCTCTGAGACCAAATTCACGTTTTTCAGTGTCCATGATAAGAGAGGACGTGGCTAAATACTTACCAAACAAGGCCAGCTCTCTAATCTCTACGTTGAATCAACACTACTCAATAGTTTCCCAACGTACAGGAGCAGGTAGACGCAGCGATAGCGGCAAGTATGTCTCCTATGGGATGAGATACAACTTCAGAAGAGGTGGCAAGTTTACATCCTTTTTAGCGTCAGGGGAATGACCGCTGATGCGCTTTTGATTTTTTGACTCTTTTTAAACTCTGGACAAATATGATTTTCAGGCCAGACTGTGAGTCGAGAGTCACTTTCTGTCGTCGCTTTGTTGGGAACTGAAATGTTTGGAATTATTTTCAAAGATTTCGATCAACGGCGGAATGTATTTTGACTAGGCACAGAAGTGCTCAGGCTGATCTCATGATCTACGAAACATTTGTCCAACTGAATCCTGATACGACTGAAAAAATAATGAACGACAAGTTTGACAGCCAACATGCCATATAAATCAATTTATAATTTCCAAAGTAATCGTCAGGTACCACTAACTCTCGCTAACGCATTGACACGAATACGGGGTTCAAACCCCTTATTATCCGAAGTTTGAAATACAAGAATAAAGAAAGTCGTCGGTCAATGATTCGGTGCCGGAGAAAAAATTTAAGAGAGGGCCGATATCGACGAGTGAGTGAGGATGTTTCGAACGAAAGGGAACAACGTCGAACAGAAAGCATCCGGAGAGCATGTTAATGAATGTGAAGCGGGTTGGTGACCAAGCCTTAAAGTTGACTGCGACCTTTTTGTTAAATACATTGCAGTCTCTTGAAAGGTGAAGATGAATTTTCGCTTGGCATATAATTTTATGGGCATATCTAGTATGGCCATGTCGATGAGGGCTGAATATCATTTGCCTGGTATTATCTACATTTCCAATTTATTCTGGGAGAGACCTCCCAAACAATCCAACACCCTTCCAATACCGAACCCACATCCCTGCATCCTCCTCACCCACCTTCGGCAGCTTCTCCATCGCACCACTCACCATCCGTACCCTCTTGGTAGAAAACATAGGCTGTCCTCCCACCTCCCCATCATCTTTACCCACTTGCCTCGCATCTCGATCGACCTGTGCAATCCTCCGTAAAAACTCGATCAATTTGATAGCAGGCTAACAAGAAAAACACGCCGTCAGTTTCTGCTAATAAAAATGTTTTCGAAAACATACAATATCGCCAATCTGGTCCGTACCCGAACTTTCACTCGCCCTCGCTTCCAGCATCTCAAACCGCTTTGAAAACTGTACAACCTCAAGTCGCGCCACCACCACCACGCCCTCCTTCACCAACGCTTCATTAACAGCCTCAATAATAGAGTCCCAAGACAAAGGCCTCGGATGAACGACATTCAACGCCCGTTGCGCTCCAGCTTCAGTCGACGAGAACGTGACATCAAGTAGCGTTTGCGCGACGGTATGCATAGGCAACCACGAAACGACCCCGGTCGCAGAAGGCAATGCACCCAGTTGTAAACTGGATTTGACAAAGATCGGGACCCAATCCGTAGTCACCCATGCCCCGTTCGGTAACCCTCCCGATACTTGTCCGATCCGGAAAGACGTGAACTGCAGACCGCTTTGTGCCAGAATCTTATTCAACCAAGGTCAGCCTTCAATCGCCTCTTTTCGGAATAAGGGTGCATACCCTTTCATATTTACACTCTCCGTATCCGTTCCCAACGGCATATCCAGCATCAAAAACGACATCCTCAGGGTAGTTGCCTTGAGACCGATCCCAAGAACTTGCAGGAGTGACCGAAGAAGTGAACAAGAATCTAAGGGACAGCGCGTGTCGTGCGTTACGTGCAAACTCGGCAAGATGTTTCGTCCCTCGGATGTTTGATTCAAAAGACGACAGGGACAGGTTGAAATCCAATCTCCATGCATTATGAGTGACCACATTGACACAGCTTCGCATCTAAAAAAACATATCAAGTTTTCACCAGAAGCATCCCCCTCCAAAAGCACCAGCCTCTTGTCCAAAAGCAGCGCAACATCAAAGCCCCCGTTCCGAGTGCCTCGTCCTGATATCCTTCTTCCCACCACCCGACGGTCGGTTGAGCGTATACACCTTCTTAACCCTCCCATCACGCAGGAAAACATCCACCAGCTGCGCACCCAGGTTGCCCGTCGTACCTGTGATCAACACCACAACCTCGGTCTTATCCACGACAGTGGACAAAGCCAGAGGTAGCCTTTCAACAAACGAATATTTCTTAATCATCCTCTCGATCTCATCCGCTCTATTATTAGTAGATACAAGCCGCTCGGGATTTACAATCGCGCCAACGACAAAGCTCGCCAGCTTCGCCACTGTCGAATGCTCATATATCGTAGACGGCGAGACGAGCCTTGCCGCGTTCGGGCTTTCCGAAGCCTGTAAAGCGCCTACAACACGATGGCGGAGAATAGTAGCACCCAAGCTGTCCGGACCTTGATCGAACAGATCTGCGGTTGCCGAAACGGGTTTCTTGCCAGAGGATGACGATTGGAATGATTCTACGTCTTTGAGGGACCATGACGAGGGATGGCGTTGTCTACGTTGACTATGGATCCCACTTTCGCATAACTTTTTTTTTGGCAAGTTTAGTTCAAAATTTTTGCATGTGATAAGGGAAACGTACATCTCCTCGATCTCTTTAGAATAGACGTTCAGAGCGGCTTTGCGCATAACCTTGCCATTGCTGAGACTGGAAGTGGTTTAGCTTCAAATGGCAACAGTTATGTTGCGGGGAGAGATACCTCGAGCGGCTGCTTCAACGTTCGGCATTCTATCAAAGGCTTCTTGAATCCAACTTGGGGTTTGAATATAATCACCTATAACGCTGGTAGATTTATATTATGGCGTCTTGATATACAAAATATTGTATTTCAGGCTATGGTGAAAGCATACATCAGGAAATGGTATATACAAGGTCTGAAATTGTCAAGCTCAAAACCCATGTTCAAGTCTGTCTTATGATAAATTGTCCATCCGCGAAGGCATATGCAAGGCATCCTATCAGGACGAGATTTGATAGTAACAATATCAGGAGAAGATTGCAGTCACAACCACGTCGAGTTCGTGGTTTATTACCAGCGACCTAGAAAAAGCCAATAAGTTTTAGTCTCCGACCTGGAAGTCCAGCGCTGACCTTCTTCTCCCAAATACAAATGCCAGGTTTTTTGTCACTGCTACCACTTGCAATCAGATGCCGTTCGGAAGTTGAACATGCCTAACACGGAAGTCAGAAGCAATCAAATTTGATAAGAAGAAATACTCACATCAAGGACTTGAATCAGTGAAGTTTTTGGTCCATGCTTCAGTGTCTGCAATTGCTTGGTTGTTTCCATTGAGTACAGGTAAATTTTACCATGGTCACTTCCGCATGCTATTGAGTCCATGTTCTCTAAAAAAATTCCTTCGTGAATGTAAGCTTTGTCTCTCGCGATCGTGAATGTTTCGGTCGGTGAAGTGCGAGGGTAATTATAAAGGTCGAAACCCTTGATCAAATTGTCGACCAGCAGCAATGACTCGTCGCCACAGAAGGATGCACTTCCGCTATGATTGATGTCATGAGGATTTAGTAATATCTAATTAATGTGTCATTAACTACTCACACAGGCGACTTCAAAGTCTTTTGCCAGTTATCAGCACCAGTTGTTGCGAGCTTTGACATCCTTGTATTTGCACTATCAGTTTTTGTCTTACATCAGGTTGGTGTACGCACATAATTCCTGACTCCAATCCAAATATTATAATGTTTTCACCTTTTCCGACAAAGTGAACAGAACGGGGAATAGTATGTCCGTTGCTCTGCTGGTCATTGATCTCTTTCTGCCAGACTGAGATCAGCGTTCCTATAGATCTGCTAAGCAATCGATGGCCATGAGAGTAGTCAAATTTAATTACCATTTTTCTCAATTGAAAATACCTTGACTGTCCCGGAGTGACTGCAGATGACTAGGCGGCATTTGTGGCGGTCATAGTCAAGTGACTCTATGGGATCATTAGAAGGGAAAATATTTGTATTCGACAGTTCTCTGAAGTTATCCTAGGGACAAATTTAGCGGCCTGCTTTTCTTTTATGGCCATTGCACTCACTTTTTCCTTCCTTTGATAGATGAGGATCAGACCTCGGCCTGTTCCAAAGCAGAGTACACTCCCGCCGTCCGCTGTCCCAGTGAGCCACTGAATGCAGGTGACTTGGCCCCAACGTTCAAGTTGATCACCAACAACTTGCCGAACTTTGAGTGTTTCCATGTCCCAGATTCGTACCTTTTCATCATCACCTGTAAGCTTGAATTAGTTACATAAGAAAACCATGTCAACTCTACCGACCACCACTTGCAAGGATCTTGCCGTCCCGCGTGAAGGCAAGACAATTGAGTGCACCCGTTGTGCCCCACAGACGAGTCAAAAGAGAGTATTGCTTCGGCTATAAGTGACAATATTTCGCAATGAAAGAAAACCTTACTGTGTCTGAAAAATTAAACATTGAAAACATTAACTGCTCTGCGGAATAAGGAACTCGTGGAGAAAAGAAAGAATTGTTGGTTTTCAGTGCACCTTAATATATGACGAGTGATCATTTCACCTTATTATGTGTCATTGTGTGACGCCTATTTGTGAGTGGAGGAAACAATAAGCGTCCATTCTGAATGCGTTACATTACGGTAAAAACATATATAGGAATAATTATACAGACAAATGAATGCAACAATGCCGTTTTCCGTGAAGCCCCATCTCCCGCTCATCAGCACGCGGATTGAGTTCCAGATCAACCACCTCCCTTCGCCGCCTTCTATCACGTTGCGTCAAGATCTAGGAAGGCATGTCAAACACCAGATTCGAAGGAAAAAAACTCCCTATGGTAAAAGAACTCCCCCAGAGTCGGAACATTCGTCACATGAAGAGATCAACCCAGGTTCTCCTTTGTCATCACTCTCTGGGTATGAATCATCTGAGAACGAAGATATGGTCACAGTTGGTAAGAAGAAGGCAGTGCCAAAACCTCCTGGTGAGGCAGGAAGGCGCCATTCCGGGGGTTTCAACCTGGAGAAAGCTTTGGGATGGGAAGCTAAGCGATACAATGACTTGATGGTGAGTTTTCTATCCAACTTAAATAGAGGATTACTCCACAATGATTTAGAAATATGTCAATGAGCTCGTCGTCAGTAAATTAGATGGACAGAAATGTTTCAGTGGGCAAAAACCTGAGGCAATCAAGGACGTTATCCGGGAGGTAAGTTACGCTTGCAATCCGAAGACTTGTATTGATGAGTGTAACAGGTCGTCCGTAAATTCAAGATTGACGGTGTTTACAGCAACGACTGGCCTCTACGAGAGGCGTTGAAATTACGACTGAAGTATACATCCGAGGCGGCGCGCAAGCAGCATTTACGAAAAACTGAAAAGACTTTGAAGAAGGTAAATTTGCATTTGCTTCATCATAACGAATTGAGAGTTTACATATGATATCAAGGCCGTCATGGAAGCACAGGCAGTGAGGCGTGACAGCAAATAGTGATTATCACAAAGCAAGCAGCTTTTCATCATATCGGCCATTTTGTCCCATCACTACTCAAAAAATGTTAACAAGTTTGAATTCGGACTCAAAGGAAGCAACAAAAAAACAATAATATTGGGTGCTTGAAAGATGGCCCTGCATCATAAGGTAGTGTTTCGCAAGGCTGAATAGAAGGAAACGCGTACGTCGAGCTCCCAGTCGTTGAGAATTCCCTCTGCCCAGCGCACAATACATGGATTCTATTAGTCCATAACGAATGAGAAAAGTTTGCACGGACGTATGGGTCAGTAAAAGCGTCGAGAAACCACGGCCAACGGTCCAGTGTCGGTTAGTTCATAGAAAATTACACGAAGGACTTCATCTGATTCTGTTGTCAGAAATGGTTGTCCCGAGAAGCATATGCACAAAGACGCACCACAGAGATGTTCCATGTCTTAGTCACCTAACACCGGTCTGCCTTGCGGTGCGCAGGTCAGAGGGTGGTATTTCATCTTGAATGGAGAATATCGTCCTTGGAAGCTAATTGATAGAAAGACTTTGAGTTCGTACTATAATGTGCACCAGATATCGAAGCTCACCTCATCAACCCTCTTCTTGAAATCCCACCGCTCGGCTTCGTCCCGACACAAAAACCCAATGAGCATGCTCGGATCCAACCCGCTCAATGACAACTTCCTCACCCGCTCACAATGGAACACCTTCAACTCCGCCGCACTATACGCCGTGCAATAATGCTGCACAAGATTGAGATCAAATCTCTACCTCCGCCAGCATCATTCGATAAGTCCACAAGCAAATCACCACCGCCTCGATTCATCGTCAGCTCTGGATGGTCCATCGAGTCCGAGTACAAGGACATCCTCGGTGAAGGCGTCTGACCATGACCGTGACTGGCACTCCTCCAAAGCCCATGCATAGGGTGGGTGAATAACTCGGCGGAGGACCCCTCCGATGTTCTTGTGTATGAATGAAACTGCTCTCCGTAGTCATGTTCGTCGAATAAGAGGCTGAAGAGTCGGCGCTCGACGTTTGGAATTGTTGCTGCAATGGTGATGGACATAAGGGCGCGTGCGGGGTGGTGGTGGCATGGAGAGTTGCGGAGGATGAGATGAAGGATTGCTAGCTTGATGCGTCGATGGTGATGACGAGGCGGACGTGGCCACGCGAGGGTGTTGAGGTGCTTTCTTGACAGGAGACAAGTGGCTCGATACAGATCTCGGATGAGAATGTCTCGGATTCTTCCTAGGTGCACTGCTCTCAACTTCGGAATCAGAAGAAGATGCTGGGGTTGGTCTTCGTTCATGTTCGGTAAAAGGGCTTGGTCGAAGAGGTATTGCAGGTCTCGGATTATGAGGATCGAGGTAGAAGATGCTATCAGATTGCGAGCCAAGGAAATAGTAAGAAGAGCCTGAAGAGGTGGGTCTGCTCCCAGCTATTCCTACAGATTGTGGAAACTTGTAGAGACGCTAGAATAGAATGAGTAGTCACATTATGAAGCATTTGTAAATGAAATTGATCGTTTCATAATAGATTGGGTTGACGCACTCTATCCCTAGCCTAATTCCGAGGAGGAGAAGGACAGGCCTTCCTCCGCAAGACCTTGTATGATGTCTCCTTGGCGTCCGATAATTAGTATCACCATGAGAAGCAACGAAAACCTGGGATTGATAAAGTAGCGACTGAGACCGCAAGTCCACGTTCGGGAAATTGGCTGACGAGGATTCTGTTCGTCAAAGTTTAAGGATTGTGATAAGGTGAGAAGGAAACATCGAACAAACCTGATGGCACCCGGTAGATCGTTGAGATAAGGAAGAGCATTTCAATAAAAATGATACCAACGGTGACTCATGGTAAATCGCTTAAAAATGTGAGAGGCTAGAGCGTTGTGCTTGTCACGCAAGTTGTGACTAGTCTTGATCTTTTATGATAATGGCTCCTGCGCCGTCCATCACATCCGCATTGTCATTGTGAGTTGAGAGCCGTGATCCTTTGTCTGTCCTAATGCCAACCTTAGGCACTTGCAGTGGTTAAGAACAAGCCGCCCAACTATGTGAGTTCAATAAATGTATTTGAAGATTTTCCCCATATCTATGACTTGCTCGTCAACTCGAGAAAGGATGTGCGGGCTGCTCTTGATGACTTTCAAATTTGTGAGATGATCTACATCTATATGGTTGAAGTTTGTGTCCATATCGATATCAGCCAAAGCCTGTGGAATCCGTTGAAGGAAATTCGGCATCAACATCCATCAAGAAGAAAAACAAAAGGCTGATCTGAATACTGGCGAAAGGGATGACGGAAGTTTGGCTGGCATACTCAGGTTAAGAAGAACGGGATTCGACTCTGGTGCGCTTTCTTTTTTTTCCCCCCGAAAATGGATGATAACAAACCACAAGAAAACTCTTCGAGGTTTTTGGATACGTCCTTCCAACTCTGCCTGTGTCATACTCGACCCGAATTTCCGAGGCAAGTTTTCTTTGCTGCTACTGGCCAGGTCCTTGAAGCTCTTCACACCTATTTCAAGAACGCGATGAAGGAAACGACACTTCTCAAGCCTCTACGGGCTCTGCAAATCGTGCTGTGCTCAGTTATCGACAAAGCTGTACCCTTGGTCATATTCTGGTCGATTGAACATTCTGAGTTTCTTTCCTTGTTTTTCGAACAATTTCTCATTATTCCCATCACTCCTGCCTTTCTGGCCGTTTCTGAGCGGGATCTGGTATATTTGAATCGCTCAGATTCTGTTGACAGTTCTAAATCTGGTTCTGCGACGTCATCTGATTATGTTGATCAATGAGTGGGATCCTCCGCTGCTTCAGAGTGCACTTACACAGATACGATCGTCTTTAGATGCAGTCGTCTTTGCTCTTGGCAGCTAAGCCTTCTCCAAGTAACGCTGCTGCTGATTCTGGGTCTGCGGCACTCATGGCACGAGCCCATGGCGGCTTTTCGGTGCTGTTACTCTCATTAATTTTTGCTATTTTGTGACATCTTTGGGGCATTCTGGAGGATGATTCTGAAACCTCAATAAAACTTAGATCTTAGCGACTGGCCATGAAAGACACATTGCGGTATCTATCTAGTGCCGTCCGCTTCCTTTCCCAACTTGAAGACTGCGTCCCTTGCATGGTTGTTATGAATGACACCGAAACCGTCGAGTCTCGTTGGAAAACTCGAGCGACGCTTTTGAAGCGTGTCTTGCAGTCGAACTCTTTTTGTATCAAGATAGAAAACGAGCCGCGGAATTCACCAGCTAACCAGAATGGAACTGAGGACGCTTTTTTGGTTCATCGCGAAACTGATTCAAGATCAAGAAATATGTAATTCTTGATGACTTGGAGTATCGGACGCTTCTCCGTCTGGCGGAATGACTACGTAGCATATTATTTACGAAACTCGATCGCTCCTCCAGACGCTTCGTCAATTAACACACGAGAGGATCTATGCCGCAGCGCTTCTGCATTCAATTGGCTAAAAAAGAGTGTTTTGCCTGCTAGCTGCCTACCAGGGAAGGCTCAACGGTTTAGTTCGAGGCTCCTTTGTTTGCCTCAATGCTTGATCCAATCGCCACTCGCTCCTGCGCGATGCCCAGTTTTTGTCGTGATCGTATGTAAAACATGACTGGTTACGTAGGAGTTTCGGTCGAAATGGATTTCTAGCCGCCTCACTGTTGATTCGGGTTTGGTGGTTCTTGTCATGGGAAAGGGGTTTGTCAGCTTTTCGCTTCGGCCACCTCATCATTCAGCACAGCTAGAGCTTTTAATTACCACGTTGGCCAAGACCCATACAGCAGAACCCTCTGCTGATTATGATTGACGAGGCACCTCAGGAGGCAGGTAGCCCCTACGCGACGCGCTCTGTTCAAAACGCGCCACTGCCATGCCTAGGCCAGGGAGTGCACCTCCTCGAGACAATGATTGAGGCAGCTAGCCGAGCTGCGCCCCTTGCTGAGCCCGCTGCCTCGAGATTGGATGCTTTGGAGCGTGCCCCTGCTCCGGTGTGCTGTGAATGCTCCATCCGCTCCCACGGGAGCCGCTACCTCTGTGAGGCCAAGCTTTTGGGCCTTTACCTGCACGGCTTTGACCAAGACTTCTCTGCTTTTCAACAACCAACGGCAGGCGAAGCCGCAGGTCTTCGACAGCAAGCTCGGCAGGGGCCTCTGAAGAGAAAGGCCGGGTTAAGCGTGCCAAAGATCACATGGACCCTTCCCAGGTGAGTCTTGTGAGCGCCCGTCTGCGCCATCGCTGCATAGTGCCACAGCTCGCCGCCGGGCACAGCGGTTGGCATAGCTACTGCGAGCAGCACCGTTCACGAAGGAGGCCTTTGCACCACGGCGCGCCTGCCCACGGCGCAGCCGGAGTCGTCAAAGCACCCTAAGTCATCAACGCACCGAGGCGCTGGCTCAAGGAAGACTCACAAGAGAGGCGGCACTGCCCTGCGGCAGGCGGGCGGCGTTAAAGAAGTTGCCAGGCAGCTGAGGCTGCAAAAGAAGAGGCTGCGACAGGCTGATTTGCACACCAGCACAAGCTTCTCCATCACCGTGCACTCAAATGCATCGTCTACTGGCTGGCATGGGAGGCAGCCGCCTTTGAAAGACCGTCGGGCGGTCCTGCAGGCCTATGCGGACGGCAGCATCAAGGAGCTCATCGCACCCTTCCATCGCGTCTACTACGATGAGTAAGCCGCCGTCTATGCCCTTCGGAATGAGCTGATTTCCGATTGCGTTTCTTAGAGCCATTGAGAAACCGGCGCTGCTCATCGACTGCGACAACCTAGCCTTTCTCTATAGGACAACCATCGTGCCTTGGCTGCAGGATCGGCGGGACGAATTCCACGACGTCACATCAGCATTGCTAAGTAGTACGCTCAGCTCCGGCGAAGTTGCAGCCGCTCACGCCAACGGCATTCGTGGGCCGCACCTGCCCTGCATCATCGGCCACCAAAGACAGTATCAGAAGGTGATGCCCAGCTCTCCCCCTTTCCTGCTTCAGAAGACTCACTCAGCCAGTGCAGACCCCTTCGCTCACACTTTGGCACAGAGAACACGCTGAGGATGTTGATGCTTTCATGACAGAAAAGATTATCCAAAGGGTGATGTAGGCCGCGTCGCACTCTGCCGCCCGACTCTTTGCTCAGCTCTCATCACAGCAACTTTGTCACTAGCATAGTTCATCAGATGTTCCCAGGCTTTGCAAAGCGCTTTTTGGCCAGCTCCGACTGGCACCATGGGCAATATGGAATCCGGACTCTCTTTGGCTTATTTTGGAACCTCTGCATCAACGGCATGTTTCCGGATCAGAAGAGGATCCACTGCCGGCCGCATGCAGATTTCAAAAACATCGTCGGCATCTGCATCGTAGGAGTCTATGTCATACTGGGTGAGCCTGCTCCTGAGCACTAAGCGCGTCAAGTAGACCTCAGCTTTCCAGGGTCTCACTTCAACCATCGACTGTGCACTTGGCTTGCAATCTGGGAGGCCGGCGTTCTCATCCAAATGCCACCCTGGACATTTACCGCCTACCCCTCCTCGCTGCTCTATCATTTCAACGTTGATATCCACGGTGACCATCTGAGTTTTTCTACTGTCGCGAAAGCTCACTCGCGGCCTTGGCAGACATAGTGTTTTTGACAGCTCCTGAGGGCGTTGCGCCCGCGCGCGATGGCTCCTCCACTCTTTTTGCTGGCGATGACGAGGGCCGCGGAAGCATTGTGTTCTTCAATCAAGCGTCGATGTACATGTCCTCAGAAACCGGCTTTCCTACTCTTGGTGCCGCCAGAGCAGCAGGGCAGACGGGCAAAGCCTGTTTCCCTGCTTCAGCTCAGGAGGCTTTTCTCATGCATGGTGTTTCTCTACAATAGCTAGCAGAGTACTGTAGGGCGTTGTAAAAAGAAAGCACGACTGCTTCTGATCGCTTTTGCTTGGCAGCCGGTATTGCCACGGCTTCAGTGGGGCGCTGCTTCCGAAATGCACGCATTCTGATTTCGACTATTGAGCGTTGTTTAATTCTATCTCCACTTAAATTGCCTCATGTGCATCAGCGTGCATCAGCGTCATATCTTTGTTCAGTCCTGATATCCAAGTCTTGCGGTTGCGCGACTCAGCTTATCCTCCTCCTCCCATTCATTCTGTGGTTGCGCCGCGGGACTGACCTCCCCTATCCGGCTGTCGCTGTGGAGTTCCTCAAAGGAACTTTGGACACGAAAAAAAAATAATTGGAGGATAAAATAAAACTATAGACACAGGGAATGAAGAAAACAAATGTTACTGGAGCTCATCGTTCTGGGATATCGTCCCTCTCAAGTTGCCAACATTCAAACGAGTCTCGCTTTGCCCATGGGTCCCTCTCGAAAAAACCGCCCTCGTTCTCATCACCTTCCAACACCCAGAGCTTTAATACCGGATCCCATACCACTCCGCGATTACATAGAGCGTCCGTTGGATGTGAATCAACGTGTTCCTGAAATGCTTCGTAATCATATCGGGAGTCTGCACACCCTCAACGAGACCTGGTGGCGCCCGCTGAGAAGGGTTGACTTCGGGTGAGGAAATGTTGTCGATGTTAGACGCGATGAGCTCGACGAGGTTATTTACAAATTTGGGCGCAATCTGACATTCAAACATAAGACGGCAAACCCCTTGATACAAAAAAAGAAAACTTACTGTAGAAACATTATGGTCGAGGTAGTACAGATACTGATCCAAGGCGTCGCAATACAATTGACTGTCACAATCTCCTTGATAGCTGAATTGGCAATACGGAGTGATTTTTGCAAATACTCCAGTGCGCGTTTGCTATCCTGATGCGGATACTAGGAACCGCACCGTCAGCTGTTACTTTGCGCTAATCCAACAGCTGTGGCCTGATGACTCTTTTTCAGGAGCTTAGCACCATGCAATGCAGCCTTGGTGATCAGTGTGTCAAAATTAAACACTTTTGCACCAGCCAAGGTGCCGATAATAAGAGTTATAGCTTGTAACTGCGCCCGAGACTCTGAGATGGAGTCTTCGTAAACGCTGAACGCTTGGACATAGAAGTCGTAAGCGAGGTCTTCGAAGCCGCATTCGTCTGCGATAGAAGGAAGAGGCGAAGAGCGATGTTGGGAGCTTCGACAGTCGCGGCAAGGATAGAAGTTAATTGACGAACAAATTTGAGGATAGCTGAGACTTTGGACTGCCGTTCGGATTCCTATGTGAATAAAATCAGACATGACACGGTATCCAAACCATACAAATTGTATACCGCATGTTCACGGTATTTATACCGTCTACAAAGTTTTATTGAAGAAGTAATGAGTGCAGGGAAAGTGAATCGCATTCGTTCGCCTCCAAGATCAAAATGCTTTCTTGCAATTTGCAACAGCTTCGCATAGTATCATAAATGACTGGGAATAAAAATGCAGAAGTAGAAGACATACCTCAAATTGTACATCCAACGACTCCGCACGGAACAAATGCACCATCCTTGCCACCCACCCTTGCTCCTCCGCAATTTCCTCTCTTTCCACGAAATGTGGAGGCTGCCTTCTCACACTACCACTCGTGCTGTTTACGATGGGCACTTGACCATTCGCTCCGGTTCCTGAGCTTCCTCGAAGAGCTGAGTCAGTCTTATTCTTGATCAAAACATGACATAATTCCAGCACGCCGTCATCCTCTGGTGACTCGATGATCGTCTCGTTCTTGAGCACTGAAGAGACAATTGAATGTGTGATTGAACGACGCGTTGAAAAGAGCTGTTTCGTCAACAGAGGAACATAGTTGGGTATAGCAAGAGGTGTTAACGCAGATTGGTAGGAATTGATAGGAGCAACCAGGAGTGCAGCGAGATTGGAGGCGGTTTGTTGGGTCTGGAGGTCTGGGCTAGAAGTCAACCAAGAACTCCGATATGAATTTATCTCGTATTTCCTGATTCCGGTCGAACGAAACATCGAAGGAGAATCTCATCGGCTCAAGAGTCGGGGCTTGTCCTGTTCCGTTTTCATATCGTTCAACAATGCTCCGGAGTGGTTTTTCGACGCTGGCAATCTGCTTTGCTGTGCTCATGCCTATAAGCCGATAGATCTCCTTGCGAATTTTTGGCTACAAACAAGTTAGCATGCACCCCCAAATTAAAACCGATTCCTTACCCCGTACTCCGCCTTCAGAGGATCCAAAGTAAAGAGATGTTGGAGTGTGTTCTTGCGCAACAAGAACACACTATACGCAGGAAGAGTGGGTGCTTAGCAAGAATGGAGAGGCCCTTTGATGAGCATTGGACGCATGTCAGCGATCAAGAAGGCTAGACAGCAGGTCGGTAAGAAATAGCAACTTTAACAAGAGCCTTCAAATGGTTGTGGACAAATACATGCCCAGAAACGGAAACATTGCAATAAGCCGTCCTGTCCTTGAAAGACACCTGAGAGTGCGCGTGTTCGTGTTTATATAACACATAACTCACGTCCGATATCAAGTGAGCTTATACATTCAGCGGTAGCGACCTTATTTTCTCAATCGCCACTCTCTCCTTTGATTTACCAGAACACACTCGCGATATGCCACGCTTTACAAGTGATCATATACATTTAACATGGTTTTGATAGCCGCATTCAGCGGTACCTTGTTTTCCTTGTTCTCAATTGTGCGGATAAAATTGGGTATGTATTCTCCATCTTCACTTATTTTCTCCATCGCCACTCTCCTGATTCACTAGAACACACCCGCGATATGTCAAGGTCACTTTTACAAGTGACCTTGTGCATTTAACATGGTTGTGATAGCCGCATTCAGAGGTAGCGACCTTGTTTTCCTTGTTGATAAAATTGGGTATGTGTTCTCATTTGCCATTTTCTCAATCGCCACTCTCCTGATTTTACCAGAACACACTCGCGATATGCCAATATGCTTTTGCACCGATTATGGTTGCCGTGACTGGGACGGTGTGGATTCCTCTACCGGCGAACCGAAGGGTCGATCCTTGTCCGCTAAAACCTACAAGACACATCAATTGAGCGAGAAAACCAAAATGTACAACGAGGCACAAGAAGAAGCCGACGCAATTGTAGAGAGGCAGATCGAAGAAATGACCGAGTTTATTGCTGCAACTACCCTCGCGGATGGCGTCTCGGGCACACCGGAGTGCCCTGGTGGTCGTCTGTGGGCTGCGCATCCTGGTACTCATCCCCCTCATTTTGGATGCCAACCTGCTCCCAGACACAATCCTCAACCACAGGCAAGCTCTCGACGCTCTCGTGAAGCGAATATTCTCCTAACCCTAGCCGATCTGGAGACATCAATTCAGGACCTTGCCAATGACGCCAACCCTCGCCTTGGTGCTTTGACGTTCCCTTCTGCGAACAAACCGCCCAGTGCTTTTCCACTGTCTGATTTAATGACTCGGTCGGGCAATCTTCGCAATGATTTGGGCAATATCACATACAAGGCTCCGAGTGTCACTCTGTCGAAGGAGGCCATTTCAAAGAAGCTGGACGATCTCGACAATCGTCTGTCTTATGCGAGAAAAAAATGGTTAGAAGCTTTGTCTGCTGTCCGAGAAGAGCAAACCCCTACTCATGAAAACATTTTCGACTCAAGTGCGCGTTCCTTTTTAATGTTATTGTTTCACCCACTGACTTTTTTTAGCCCACCATTACAACCCCATTCTCGAAAATGCTGATCCGGTCCTCCAGATCGCCTTCTTCATGATTCTCACCTGTCAAGTCATTCTAGGTGTAAGCCGTCGGGGCTGCAATTTCCTACTCAATATGGTGCAATATGTTATTCACCTCACCCTCATTCGACGCGGCCCAGTGCTCTCATTGCACGATCAGAAGCTGATGTCGGATATGCCGCGGGATTTCCGATCAGTCGACAAACATTTTCCCCTTGATAGCCAGCACACTGTATACGCTGTCTGCCCAGACCCGCTTTGCCACGCCACGTACAATCCCACCTTTCAAGAAGGCTCACCAATTCCACGATACGAAAGCCATTGTACTTACAGGCAGTTAAAAAGGGGCAAAAAATGCGGAACTCGTTTGTTACGACCTCGTCACATCGGCAGCCAGATAGTTCAAGTTCCGATCAAACCATTGGTCACGTATTGCTTCAAAGATTGGATGGCCGGCCTTCTCTCTCGTCCAGGATATGAACAGAAAATGGACCAGGCATGGGATTTGTACAACGATACCTCTGCAGAAATGAAAGACATTTTTGATGGGGATATACTTCGAGAATTCAAGGGACCTGATGGCGAGCGCCATTATTCCGAAGGTGGAGACGAAGGACGCTATGTGTTCTCCTTGTGTGTCGATTACTTCAATCCATTGGGCAACAAACAAGCTGGAAAGAAGAAGTCTGTCGGCATGGTCTCTCTCGCATGCCTCAATCTCCCTCCTCATTTACGCTATAAACCTGAAAACATGTTCCTCTACGCTGTCATTCCCGGTCCAAACGAGCCACCTCTTGATTGCCTGAACCATTATCTACGACATCTCGTGGATGAACTCGAAGAGTTTTGGGATCTGGGTGTTCAGTTCACACGCATGTCGGAACGCTACTATGGCAGGGTCATTCGTTGTGCTCTTATTTGTGTTGTTTGTGACTTGCCAGCAGCTCGGAAGACTGTAGGCTTTGGTTCTATCCGACATACCCAAATGTGTGCCTTTTGCCACTGCACGAGGCAGAGTCACGGCCTTGGAAACACAGCTGTTCATTCCTGGAAGCGACGAACCAACGATGAATATCGTGCAAATGCTAAGCGTTATGCAGAAGCTGAAGACTTAAAGGACAGAAAGGATATTTTTGCAGAAACCGGTATCAGATACTCCGAGCTTCTGCGTCTCAAGTACTTCGACCCGTCCCGTTTTGTCGTAGTCGATGCCATGCATAACCTATTTCTGGGCCTAATTCAGGAACACTTCGAAATTCTCGGTATGAAACTGGAACATCCGGAAGGCGAAGCTATTGCGTTGGAAATCAACATCCAGGCTCACCAGTTTCAGCACCTGACCACAAACGAGCAAAAATCAATGAAACACCTCATCAAACTCTTGCAATCCCCGTTGACAGTAGCTCTGAAATCACAATACGAGCGTGAGGCGATTACCAATAAAGTCATTAACCATCACCTTCCGACGCTGCACCTTGCCTGCAGTCTGTTGAATGTTCCAATGTTGCCTATGCAGGGGAACAAGACAAAACTTTATAAAGCTGATTATGCTAAGGCTCTCATAGAATGGGTAAGCAGATCAGAATCAGTGTACCTCCATTCCAGGCTGATTATAAGGACAGAGGTCAAAGAAGAAAGAAAATCCGCACGATTCGAGCACGTTTCAAAACAGGAGCATTCTAACTTCGGAAGAAATAAACGAGATCCGCTTAGATATTGAGCGTATGGTGACCCCATCTTGGCTAACATCGATTCCATGCAACTTGGGTGAGCCGAGCCATGGCAAACTCAAGGCTGATCAATGGCGTACAGTTGGCACACTTTATCTACCTGTTTCTCTCGTTCGGCTATGGAATCAAGAAGAGGGTCCTTCACGACACAAAAAATTACTCGACGTTACACTATCACTAATATCCGCTGTCATCATTGCCTCCTCTCGTACCACCTCATCTGCTAAAGCCGATTTGTATCTTCAGCATATGCAGGCCTATATCAATGGAATTCGAGAACTCATTCCGGATTACCAGTTCCGACCCAATCACCATATGGCCCTTCATCTGTCTGAGTATTTGCGGTATTTTGGCCCTGTTCATTCATGGTGGACATTCCCATTTGAGCGGTTGATTGGCTTTCTACAACGGGCCCCAACAAACTTGAAACAAGGTACGTACCCCTATTACATATGATAATCATTCTCTTGACATTACTCCAGGGGAACTCGAGGAGACAATTTCAAAAGCGTTCGTCAAATCGGCCAACTTGCGGGGTCTTCTCATCAAGGAGGGATGCCCAACTGCGATCAAGCACTGTACATCACACTTCAACAAGTTGACTGAGCCGGAAATACGGAATAGCATGCTTCTGGACATATCGACATTTCTGGTAGACCCAGAAAATGAACCTTCTGTGGAAGAAAACCCCCGGATTGTAATCGCTCAAACGACACACGCAGCAATTCGTTCTTACTTCCATGGCAATGCACCTCGGACAATGAAACCCCTATCATTCTTCACTCTCAACGGCCTCACATATTCAACCTTAAAAAGACACCGAGGAAATAGTTCTGTCATTGTCCGTCATCCCTCCGAGCCTGATAAGACCATCCCTGCCCATATTGAAGATATCACCCAGGTTTTGGATGAGGTTATTTTTGCTGTTCGATTCTATCGAAAACCCGTTGTTCATGATCCGTTCAAACAATATCCTTTCTTGCATGTATCTCTTTGGCAGCCAGACCTCGGGCAACTTGCGATTGTTAAACCTGCTGGTGTCATTTCACATTTCGCCAGCATGCCTTTTAGCAAGGATGGCAACGAGCACATAGCCATTATTTCATTGTCAAGGGTATGTTAACCTTCACCATCCACTTTCTCGCTCTGAAACCAACTCCTTAGGAATATTAATCTTCATCGGTGAGCACCACAAAGCGTAGTGATAGGCTCTACAGGTCGCACTCAATTATAATGCCCCCATGCTTACTCTAACAGCAGCTCACGTCCTCAACGATACGTACGACCTATTCTATACATCACTTCAAGAGGGAGCTTATGACGAGGTTAAACCAAAGGGCAGGCCTTGCGATGCTGCAATCAGCGATGGTCATCTTGGCAGAAATGCTACAATCGCTCTAGCTGTTTCCATCAGTGTTATTGGTGCTATTGTCTTGGGGCTTTCTGCTTGGTATCTTATTAGTATCATACGCTCAAGACGAGGGAAGTATTGAGGTTATTGGTTTTTGATGCTCGTTCGGATTCATTGTATTCATTTGTATTCCATTGTCTTCTCATGGTAGTGTTCTTATGGTGCTTCAAACATAATTTATACCCATGCTTCATGGACAAATCTTGATTTATATTCATACCGTTTTTCTCTCATGTCATGAATCATTCATCCGCCTATCAACCTCTTTGTGGCAAAGTGACCTCTTCGTAGGTAGACGGATCGGTGGCGGTTAAAAGGTCGATACCAACTTTGCGCTCGGGTTGAGGAAAGTCTTTTTGGGTTGGACATCTGCGGATTTGTGAACACAAACGGATGAAATTTACAAGAAAAACCTACAGTGCCAAGCCTATAGTCACCGGCTGAGAGTTTTCCGACTATCTTTGTGTACCACTTCCTCTGTGCCTTCGACAAGACAGGTTATCTATCGACCAAGTCGAACGACTCAAGAAAAGAATTGATATAAACGCCATTAAACTTGATGGTGATTGAGTCTGTGCGTCTTCCCGATAGCAAACTACGCCATCAGCATGCGCGGAACTCTGTCAGGCATGGATCTCGCTTGCAATGAGCTCGTTAAGGCAATCTTGAGGGAGTGTATCCGAATTTGGAAGACCCAGACACCATGCATCGAAACGGGGGCCACTTTCCCTCCAAAACACTCGAACCACGGCCTGGAGAATCCCTATAGGGGCCCATGCCGATGCATTCGAATTTGAAAAGAGACAAAGTCCTTCCCTACGCAAATCAACGGGCGAGCACTATGATGTCAAGGTGAGGAAACTCGAAATACAGACATTGTTTTCGAGCAGGTGCTTGAATAATTCAAGAACTTAGAGTTGAAGCGACTCAAATTCAACTGAACCAGGGAAGTGATTGACTTCGGTGAGATCCACGACGACAAGGATGTCCTGACCTCGCATAGTGGAAGCGATCGAATGGCTTTGAATGGCAGGGTGCTGAGCAAGAATTTCTGGTAAAGCAGAAAATTGTGATAGACGACAGAGGAAGAAAGTGCCTGAATGATTCGAGAAGATGGACCATTACCGATGTATAGACCTCATCAAACTTCTTCGCCGAGCAAGTTTGAGTAGGAAGGGATTGGACAGTCCACCCATTGCAAGAAACGAGAAGTTCTCCCGTAACACTGAAGACCTCGAACGAAGCACTCAGGAGTCAGGGAACGACCACCACGACTGATTTCGCGATGTTTTACTATCCAAAATGCGATCGTTGAATTTTTCGTCTGTTGGTGACTATACACATGGCCAACGATGTCCCTACTCACCTGAAATACTGTCTGGCCAGCGCCCACTTTTGCCCGCTCTAACTTATCGGATTTTCGGGTTCGACCATTTCATGTGCCAGGATAAAAAGTTTTGAGTGGAGATGAGATAGATGATACATGCATGCTATATGCAGAGGCATCGTTTGATTGTGGATTTGAACAAGGCCCAGGACCCTACGTGAGTTATGTGTTAAACACGAACACGCGCAAAAGAACTACAGCCGGCTGGTTAGGCACGTTATTTTGAAGCAATCTGTGAATCGTAAGTTGGCATACAACGAATCAGCAAAGCTGAACAGCAAGTCGGAGTCACCGAGGCCTACTCTTCCACAAGTCGCTGTCGAGTCAAAGCGTGCTTCGTAGCGTGTTTGTATTTTCTGAGGCAGTGTAGATTAATTGAACTTAATTGAACAAACTGAGCATCTTGAGGGGTCTGAGAGGAGTACACCAGGCCTTGAATAAATTCCCATTCTGAAGGCGTCCAAAAAAAAAATGAGATAACATTTGTTCACAGAAAATATGCGCCTCAATCAGTGCGCATTTTCTGTTTTCAAACTCAGAATGATTGGGAGCCGGTTTTCACTGGGCTTCATGATCAAGCTGTAGTGCTTTCGCTCTCAAGATGCATTGCTCTCACCTCAAAAACTATTTTCTGGCTATTTTGCACATTAATAAAGATTTTTAAAATTTAAAGTGTACCAGCAGCACTTGTCGTGCAGTTTTCGGCAATTTTTTGTGTGACTGGAGCATGTCACATGTTAGCGATCAACTCTTGTGCCAGTCCGAAACATTCGGGGGTTCTAAAGGAGAGACCTCTCGACTCTCATGTCATACTGGGATAACAAATCTGGAGATCCTCCACCTTTCAGGCCTTCTTCCCCCCCTCACGGACCTCGCACAACACTGCCAACTATATGGTCCAAAGTCAAGATGCTCGTGATTCGGGATACTATGGTCAAACACGTTGCTGTCTCGTCTGGGGCTAGGGCTTACAGAGAAGAGCAGGCGAAGCAAAACGGCTCCGCAACATTCTCAACAACTCATCGTCCTTCCCAGACAATACATGTACATGATTGCGGTCGCACATATAATCACAGTAGCAAATCACGACGACCAATGCTGCTCCCGCTTCCCCTCAGCCTGCCACTGGTCCCACCTCCGCCGGTAATATTAGTACTAGTAATGCGCTGGCTTGGGACAATGTTTGGGGTTCACACCCATCAACACCGTCTCTCCACCTCTGGACCCGGCTTAATGCATCCCTCAAGGTGGACGAGGAGCTCCTAAAACATCACGAACCCAGTCGCTTTTATCCCGTCCACCTAGGCAACGTTTTTGAATCCCGCTACCAAGTTCTGTCAAAATTGGGCTACGGCTCATGCAGCATCTTTTTGACATTATGTTTGTAATTTTCCGTTCAGACATACCTGAGTTAACAAATTTACACAGCGAGGAGAAGTATGTTACGCTAAAAGTTTGTATCTCCAATTATCCAAGTATCAAGCGGGAACGTGCCGCGTATGCACGCCTTTGAAAAATACTTGGGGAAGACACAGGAACCTCGAGAAGTCCGGTCTTACGCACCTCACTCGCAGAATTCTTCTAGGAGTTGAGGGCACGCATCTGTGCTTCGTTTTCGAAGCCCTGACGATTGATTTGGTCACAATGAGAGCCTCCCATCATTTTGGTGAAGTTATCTTTAAAACTATCGCTTTCCATGTCTTGCGTGCGCTCGAATTTCTGCACACCAGAGCGCAGATGATTGTGGTGCGTCTCTATTTTCTGTGACTGTGCAAGTGGTGACCTTAAACCAAGACGTTCGTGCGGAAAACTTCTGTCTCACTGCGCTCGATCATTCCGAGGCTGTGTTTCGAAATCCCTTCGGCACGCAAAGTTTATAGCGATCGAACTATCTACCGCAGCGTTGATCCAGTCATCTCAACATTTAGGTGTCCCAGGTTTTGGCGAGGCGCGTTTTGGGCAGGAAAGTTACGATGAGACGATCCAGTGTATCGAGCCCCAGAGGTCGTATTTGTGATTCCCTTTTCATATCCCGCAGATCTATGGAATGCTGGGGTCATGGTAAGCATCTGACTTGCTTGATGCTGTATATGCGTTCTTATGTCATTCTGCTATCAGCTATGAGAGCTTTTTCAGAGGAAGAGGCTTCTTTCAGCAGCCCATAAGGGGAAACGAAGCTATCCACAACTTGTGGCGGAGATGGTTGCACTGATGGGCACACCACCTGAATCATTTCTTTTGCGCTCACCATTTGAGGTGGTTTAATGAAGCCGGAGAATGGCATTGTGTTCATCGGGAGTCACCTTCAGTTGGAAGAGGAAGAGAGGGTATTAAAGGGTGCCCAGGGTCTGCAGGATTGTTACAATGATGGACTGGGTAATCGAGGAGGGTGGAAACAGAAAATGAGCCATCTGGAATGCCGCAACTGCTGGTGAATCGCACTGGCGTTGCCAAATGAAAGAACGACTAAGGTAAAGGTGAAATGAACGACGTCTGCGGTGACGGCGATGGTTGAAGTTCGATGTGACTCTGGGATATGCCTGGCAGACCTCCAGAAATGGCTTCAGACCTCGGTGGGAATTCTGTACTAGGATTTGGGCAACGCTGCTCAATGCGTTGTCAGTTGAAGTCGAATCTAACGTCGAAAAGTTCACCACCTACTTCATCTTCCTTGTTTGAATTGGTAATAGCAGGCGGTGGGTCTTCACAATTCGTCGAGGGTTGCGGCTCAATCAGACCGGGATACTGCAGAACTTGTTAATCGACAATCACTTAAGCCTAAATAATTACAAGTCTTTTGAATGGTGGTCAAGCATGTGTGCAACCGAATATATGAAAATAAAAACAACTCTGGCTGTGAAAAAATACATGCCGCCGGCGCTCATCTGACACACGACAACTTAGACTTCGGACGCTCAAATTTTCAATAGCTATCCCAACCATCCACCTCAAATTCTGCCCAAATCCTTCCTCGGCTGCAAGTTGAGTGCTTTCTTCATCCTTCCATCGAGGTTCGACACCCAACTCTTTGCATAGCAGTTTGCAGGCAGTCCTGCGACAGCAGTACGAGTACTTGACGGCCCATCTGCGACTCTAACTCGGCGACGTGGGGCATTTCCTGGACGAGCTCCACCATACGCATTTGTGGTATTCTGGTTGTCATCGACTTCCTGCATGCGTCTTGTCATTTCAGAACTTCGCCATTTTCTTCGTTTTATGATATAGACTCTCTGTGTCCCTTCGCGACCACTTTCGTCTGAACTAACGATGGTTGGTCCCCCTGTGTTCAAAACTTGCAGTGTTGCTTTCCAGCCTGGATGAGCAGCCCCATTTGTTGGATCCTCAAGTTGTTCAATGCAGATCTGTCGTCTATCGTCCCATTTCTGTCGAATGGAGGCTTGATTCAAATCATAGTTGGATTTTTAAAAAGACTTACCCTGTCACGTCGAGAGTTGGCCCTCGACATTTTCTCGTCTCTGATCTTCCTTGCCTTCAACTCCTCCACTGTTGAATTCTGGACTTGTTTCCATTTGCGCCTGAGTGTTTGAATTCGACTTTCAAACATATCCTCAATATCTGCTTGTTGATTCACATTTAATCGCATGTTGTTCTTGTCTGAAAAATGTTCAATGAACAGGTCAAACAGGCCAGAGTTCCATGCTGTGGGCCTGGGAGATCCAAAATACGGGCGCATTGGTTCGAGTTCTAATTCGAGCACCCCATCATCGTATTCCTGCACTTCCTCTTCTGTGGCTACTTTGATGTTGGCCACATCCTTGTCTTTCGAAATGCCCAAGAGACGATTCATTGCTTCTCGCACTGCAGTCTGTGAACCTGTCATCAAGAAGCTGCCAAATACACTGAATTACTCGTACCATTCTATGGGCCCGCTCTGGGTTGAACCCTCAAAGAGAAGGTTTTATGAAATATTTCTTTCGACGAGGGTTGTTTCTCAACGTCATATCCACCTCGTTCTCACCGTTGCCCTCAACTCCTTCGTCGTCGTCGTCCATTTCCATAGTGTCACCAGTATTGCTTCGACACTCTGCATTTGGATACAAAGGCTGGGTGTTTGGGCGCTTAGCTGACCTTCTTACTCTCCGAATTTGATCCCCACTTTGTTCAGCTTGCGCCTGCAGTTGCTCAGCTGCACCATGATCATTGCCAATCTGGTGAACAACAGTATTGCCTTGCAATGGCGCACGCGCGCCAGACTTCCGTCTCTTGAAGGCCTGGGGCAGAGGCTGCATCACTTAGCTTACATCAGTGATATGAAGGAAACATTCAGGACATACTGGCTCTGTGCTCGAACTATGTGTGGATATGTAAATACCTGTAGAAGAGTGGGACATCTAGAACATGCAGGGATGAATACTTCATCGTTCACTTCTAGAAAATTTAACGCTTACATTATTCTCCATTTGGATAGGAGCTTGACGTGATTGAAGTCGTACCGTTCCAGCAGATTCTGCATCGCTGTCTGGAGAATAAGCGAAGTTCGACTTGTTTGCAATATGAGGAGTTTCGCTTTCGATGTCACTCTCTTGTTCTGTTGCACGGCTCTTGCTCTTTCGGCGTCGACTGCGGGCGTCAGGTTGATCATCATCCCAATCCTTCCGAGATACCTCGCCTGGCTGAATAGCCCCGTAAATATTGAATTCTTCGTCAGTTTCCATCTCATCCCCTTGGACTTGCCTTTGGACACTTTTGTCAAAGTCAAGCCGATTAGGAATGTTATCAGGTTCATTAGGATAGGGTATTGGCTGAGCAACTTCAGCTTGTGGTGCAGGCTGTCCCGCTTGCCTTCTGGCATTCTCTGCCTGTTCGTGAGCTTTCTGAATTTCAAGCCTTGCCGTTTCGGCAGCCATAGCAGCAGCTTCCTCAGCCTGCTGTGTCCGTGCATGGGCTGCATTTAGCATCTCCGATAGTCTCCTAACTTCTTCAGCTTTGTCTTTGGTCAGCTGACCCGCAACTTTGTTTGCTTCGGCCTCAACCCACTGTGCGTGACTTTGAGCCATCTCCAATTTCTGTGTCATTTCCGTTATGGCTTCTGTTGCTTCCCTTTCAGTCGTTATTACAGCCTCAGATTCCGTCCTTGCCCTCTCCAACTCAAGGGAAAAATGGTTTAGTTTCATGTTGAAGTTCCTCTCAGCTTGCTGTGCAGCTTTCGCTGCCTCATCCTCTACCCTCCCCACATGCGACTCGGCCAGCTTCAGCATATCTGATATCCTATTTCTCTCTTCAGCAGCTTCCTCAGCCCTCCTAACGGCAGCTTCGGTGGCATCACGGGCATTCTTTAGCTCAACGAAAAATTGTCTCCTTTCTTCGTCCAGGATTTTCTTCTGTTCCTCAATCACCTTTCCAACCTGCTCCTCCAAATGCCGTTCGAACCCCTGCTGAACCTCCTGCTGCTTCCGCTGTACCTCCATCTCTTGACGTACTTCATTCTCAATCTCGGATCGCACAATCGCCTCTACACGAGCTTGCGCTTCACGCTGGCTACAATTCAGAAAGGGGACTCAAAGAAGATGGATGTTTATGACCCACTTTAAGTTTAGGTGTCACTTGAGCCACACTTTCCAGTGTCCGAGCTTTTCTTTCTGCTGGCTTGATAAGATAAGGGTGTTTGCGGTTCTCTCTGCGCCTAGTGGAAAGGGTAGAACTTGATTCTTTTTCCACCTTATGTCCAGATTCCGTAGGGCGAGGTTCGAGTATGGGAAATTGAGCAAGTGGGTGATCTTCCACTGGCTGACGAACGGCTCGAGCTGGATGGTTGACAAGTAGGTTTGTTTGATCTTCTTCGGCCGTCAGGCTTGTTTCCACCGCTCCATCGAGTATTGTAGGTGGACCATCACTGTCAAGGTGCCCTGAAACATAGGCGTAGGCAGCGTGGGGTCTCTCACCGCCAGCAAGAGATCCAGAAGCGAACGGTCGTCCTTCCTCGACAGCCATGAGTTCAGTGTCTTTAGAACCAGCAGAGTTACGTCCAGTGTTGTATCCTCCGAATGCGCGTATGAAAAACGACATAGTAAGTGTCGTTCAAAATGTGGGTTGTCAGTGGGTAATAGTTCTGCAGTTTTTGAATTTGTTTTGTGCAGTGTTCTTCATTTGCAAGCAGCGGGGTTGCTTTTGTTACTTATTGTAATTGTAAGAAATGCATTGACCAACATATTTTGTAGGTGGATCTACGAAACTAAAATGTGGAGATCATTGGTCATATTGATCCAAAACCAATTTATTGTTCACTAGTATGCATAATGACTATAACTACAATAAGTGTCTCCGTACTGATGCGCCAGTAATGACTAGAACTACAATAAGAGCCTCCATACTGATGCGCCAGTACTGTGGAACATTAAGGAGATAATTGTTGAAAATTGTCCAGTGGAAAACTTTAAAATCAGGGGATGGGTCGCAACCATGCAAACTGCATACCACAATCGCAAGTCGCTCATGCCAAACAAACATCCGCTTCTCCGTGCCCCAAGGGTATGCCCCCTCTCAACAAATCGTCTGAATGCTGATATTGTTTCAGGTCAAACACTTTGGCTTCCAAGGCAGATTCTACCAACGAGGAAAAGTCCTTTTTCGCTCGTATCATTGCACAAGACGATCGATCGGTAGGGCTCTTGAGGCAGACGGAAAATGCGTTCAATGACCGCACTTCGCGAGCGATCATCTATCATTTCACCATCATCGTTCAAGAAAAACAAACCTACCATCCATTCCAGATTTCCTGCAAAGTCGGTGATGGCTTGCAGATTAATAGGACCTTGCTCAAGATGGGTGCAGACTGGCGAGGGGACATCGTCGTGATGCGCATCGGAAGAAATGATCCATTACGTCCTGTGGATATGAGAGGAAAGGACGCTGCTAGGGTGAACTACGCTGTGAAGAAGTAAGTGTTATGTCTCAGCCAACAGGTATGGTAGATGAACATTACCAAGGTTCTTGAAGAACGTCGACCAATTTGCGTTAACTTCTGCTCCTAAAGTGCTACGATTTCGCCGAATGTAGATAAAGCATATAACAATGGTTTTTAACCCAAATGCTAAGCACGACGAAGCGAGTCATTTCTCTTCGTTATGCGAACATCAACAGATGAGAAGGGGCCTGGTGCAATTTCAACAGTAGAAAGTCTGTTGCTCTAGCCCAACGTCTCCTGGAGGTTGTAACCGCCCGATTGCGGTCTCCCTGCTTCTCCTCGAGGCTTTGGGATAAGACTCGGCGCATCATTTACAGAAGACACAGTCGAGAGTGAATCATCATCGCATTCGCTGAATCTTACAGTAGGTCGGGATTCAACAAACGCAGACATGTCAGTAATGCTATCTCCCATGGCTTGCTCGATTTGTTGATTATTTTCAGCAGATGGTCGCCCTGGCGTCCGCGAGTGGAAAGTTCCTGCTGCTGTAGGAAATCGCTTTAGGGCACCCCCCATGCGGGGCTTAGAATGATTGTGTTGGAGCTGCCGCCACCACTGGCGATCCTGGTGTTACTTCGTCAATGTCCATTGAGGGAGGAGCAGTGGCACGGTTACACAAAACCACATCCGCATCATCCCCCACGGCAAGGCGTATCTGAAATTTACCACCGAATTCCATCCGTCGACTGATCTTTGGGGGAGGGGGGTGTGCCCGATGTGCGAACACAACCCTCTTCATAATGAGCGGTTTATAGCATTCTATCTGGATGTTCATGATGAGGGATTGTGACGGCGTCTCCTATTTCAAACTTTTTGCCTGCCTTGTGTTCATCCTCTTTGTTCTTGTTACTATGGTCCCGCTGATCAATGCCGATGATCCCAAATTAGGGGTGTAGTAAGCAGGTCTCCATTTACAGGAAAATAGAAAATAGTGGGCGTTCATATGGTACAAAGTCAGAGGGGCATGGGTATGTAGTATGTACTGGTGGTATTGTATGATAAGGTGGCCAAAAATTACTGATGGTTCGCAGACACGTTGCAAGTTAAATTTGGTGATTGGCCATGGACATTCGAAACACGGAGTTGACATAATAATATATAAGGCAGCATGCAACCAGTGCATGGCAGACTCGTGGCCATGCAGTATTTCAATCCCCCGTCTGTCTTTGCACTTGCACCCCACCTCCGTCCACACTGTCTGAAACCTTCAAGGCTGAGGTCCTGTATAATGCATCCTCTGCCTGCTGATTTTCACATCTCTTCTGACGACTCCCAACTTGCTCTGTTGATGGACAAGGACAAAGGCACCGAAGCATCCGAGGGCAACACAGGGGCTTATTCCTCTGACCAGCCCATGACCAGCCCAAATCCAGGATCATATCAAAAGCTTTCTAGTAGTAGCCCTTTGCCTGATTCAAGCCCCATCCAAGTTCAGAAGGCTCTCAGTGAGAGGAGCTGTATGGTCTCGCTTGATATTTATCCTTAACCTTCTATTGAAATCTCTTACTTAGCTTCCTCCTCGAAAAATGGGTTTGGGGATGAAGTCATATCAATCCGCGCCCACAATGCAATTGTCGAGAGTATGGTAAGAACGGCTCATGAGCAATCTCGGGCGCAAGCTCGCGAGTTAATGGATGGCTATGGGCAGATAATTAGAGAGGTGATAAAGGAATGTTTGGCAAGCAAGTGACGAAAAACATTGAGTGGGTTTCAATCTGCTTGACATGTGCAACTTTCTTATCTTCGCATTCCTATCTTGTGTCTCCAGCTGTTCACTTCCTCACTTATGTTGTATTTTGTAAGGCTGGGCCTTTTTCGATCAAGATATTTACCCACCTGTTCCTCAGTGCTTATTTCACAATAACAATGTTGTAAATTTTTATACTAAGGACGGCACACATGTCCACAAGTTGTCACCGCAGGTGGATGATGAGTGCCGAGGAAGATATAAACCACTTCTCCAATTATATGTTGTACTGACGCAACAAAGCGTTTCAAAAAATATCCGCCAACTTTCATTGCTAGAATATTTCATCAGTCATAGGCAAGAAAACACAATCACGTCACTCATAAGATGTCTACATAGCCCAATCCATCATAACAATATCATCTTCCGTTTCATGAACGTCCGCACTTTATCGACCCTCGGTGCTTTATTGCCCAGATAGCACGGGCTCGTAGATACGCCAGAAGCGGTCAAGAAAATTGTTGAGCCATTCGGCAGACTCGTGTTCAGACGCAAGACGTGATTTGACGAGCTCACAGTGGATGTCGTCTGGTGCGCTTCAATGGAACTGTTGTACTGGAGTACTGTAGTATGTATTGCAGACGGCTAGAAGAATAAAAAACCAGCTCAAGCCAAGGTGGAAGTGCAGCAAGAATAGATGTGGCCAAGTAAAAGTCGCCGGTTATTACGCATGCCAAAGACAGTGTCCTTCTCAAAGAAATCACCCTCGTTTTCATCACCTTCCAACACCCACAATTTCAACACAGGGTCCCAAACGGTCCAAACCACACCAGGTCTGCGTTTATCTAGTAAAGTAGCACCACTCGGCTCGAACGAGTTTTCAAACTCACCCCGCTTCGCCCAAGGATCCTTCCCAAAGTAGTCGCCCTCGTCCTCATCTTCCAACACGCAAAGCTTCGACACCGGATCCCAAACCACCCCAGAGCAGCATCACTCGGCTCGAATGAATTGGCGCCCAGGTTTCTTTCTCGACACTGACACTGCTCGGCATCCACATTGGATCCCAAATCAAATGTGTTGTTATATGATAAGTTATGGCTGCGAATGAGGTAGGCCATCGCAACGGCTGCACATGATATAAAAATTAAGGATAGAAAAAATTGCATTCTAGCTCACCTGGTGACAATGTACGAGCACGCTCTTCCCGCTCCTTAGAATTCTATCAATATGTGTACACGCCTCCTCAAGGTGTGGCCGCAAATCCACCGAGATGTCGTCAATCACAGGAATCTTATAGCAACTAAACCATCCTTTTCCGACAACGGCTGCCGTGGGGCGTCTAAGACTTGTATAATATGTGCCTCGCGCAGAGCTGCTGCATCATGCACAGCGGCAAGAGAGCCAAGGTACAATGCTCCAGAAGTGGATGCCGACGAGCCTTGGGAGTGTAACAGCTGGAAGGATCTACACTAAGGAATTCTTTTTCCTAGTAATAGCATTCGCACAATACGCACCGTCAACCAAAGTCCCAATTCTATCACGACATTGCCTCTTCATAAAATCGTTTATATTCTGTGAAAGCTTCTGGGCTTGTGGAGATGTCAATCAATCGGCCTGCTCCCATCCGGAGGGCAAAGGTCCAAGCTGAGAAATGGACTGATATTGCTCAGTGCCTCCGTTGGGACCCGTCACGCAAATGATAGTCTGACGACGAGGATCGACCCAGGTGGTAGTCCGGGTATTATGATAGTAGGGACGACCTTCAGGCGTAAAATGTTCTTCCGCATGCTTGAGAATGGCGAGCTCAGGCACCCAATCATTCCTCTCCGCTCCACTAACCATCCCCCCGTGTGATCTACCCTCTCAAAGCCAGTTCATCCTCATCTTCGTCAATGCCACTACCGAGCAAATCCCTCCATCTGAAACAGAAAATCAAAAACACCGCTTGTGCGACGGCGTAAAAGACCATGTGTTGACCGGACGTCAAGATCGTCGAGGTCAGACTGTCAAAGCCAAGATGCCCTTCACATAGCGCCTCGTCCACTCCATCTAGATGTGATTTCATATATTCACACAAGATGCCTATGACGCAGCGCGTGCCTTCACGAATCACGATCGACGAATTGAGCCCGTGAAACAAAACCTCCAAGGTAGGACGCCGCGGCTACTCATGTGACTTCTGGTGTAAGTAAATGGACGTTCGAATTTATGCTTAAAGTGTCGTTGTCGCCATCGTTGTTGTCCCCTGACATCAAAAAGGCAGGGCCTGAAGTAGGCATCAAAGCGCGCTCCACGAGCATACCTTGGAAAACGTTCGCAAATTCAGATCAAGCGAAGTGTACCAAAAAAGGGGGAATTGAGTGTAACGCGACTTGAATGTACAGCGAATCGTGCGACCAGGAGAGTGTTGAATTGAGTGTGGAGAGTGACTTTGCCATTGGGTGAGGGTACGACTTTGAAGGTATCAATGACAGACGATTGGGTAAAAGGAGGACTCAAGATGGAAGTAAAGGGTGGATTTAAACCTGGCGTGGCCATGTCCAGCGCAGGAAGAGGGGGTAATTCCGATGAAGAACTCAGTCTAGATTCCGAAGTCATATCCGGCTCTACGCGAACAAGCCTTGTCC
>QDKV01005181.1_pt1 | contig 32181 bp, 31 predicted proteins | sample 1861101 | NCBI WGS metagenome assembly QDKV01 (sample SAMN04275158, study PRJNA302643) | Fungus metagenome, whole genome shotgun sequencing project. | isolation source: fruitbody | host: Mallocybe terrigena | place: Sweden | collected 2013 | reverse complement strand
TCAAGGAGGGTGTTCAGGGATTTTGATTGAAACGTTTGGAAGATTAACTTCTTATATTTAATAAGTATTAAATGTCAATATTGGTCAAACAGGAGGAATTTTGAAACAAAGAGTCTGTTGGAACCGGTTTACCTTTCTTCGCGACTCTCGGACAATGCAACACCGCTTATGAACCTTTCCACAAGACTAAAGAATGCACGGAATCATTTTCGGGACCAATACCCCGGGGACCGGCAATGCTGGCCCGGGGACCTTTGATCTTGTTTTTGTCCGGACAAACTATTTTCTCACGCTTTCTGACCTCACATTTGGAGCAACGGAAAAATCCAAATTTGTTCGGATTTTTGGGATCAAAGTTCGCACGTTCACCCCTTTTTTGACTTTTTTGGACAAGTATCTTTTTGACGCTTTTTTGCAACTTTTTTTCTTGTTGTCCGCTTTTTGAAAGGGGTTTTTTTACTTGCACAAGTGCAAAAAGTGAATTGTTAAACTGTTGATGCCACCCACGGCATTGCCAGGGGTCCCCCCCCTCTCTTGTTCCAGGAAAACATGAGAATTGAACGCGTTAACACAGACCCATAACACAAAGTGTATTCATAAAATTTGATGGACTGGTTATTAGCCAGAGCTATCTTTTAACTTTACCAATGACAGAAAGAGGAGCTCAACACCACAGAATTCATTGTTTCATAAACACGAGTCGCGACGTGTTGTTTGTGCATGTCTAATTATTGCATGGTAGCTAAATTCTAGCTGAAGATCACGAGATTTGAAAAGGACCGCGGTGACAATGCAGCTTTGACTGCAACTTTGATCTACAACGACTAGCTACTCTTACTCGTCGTCAATGGCGTCGTCAAGTCATTATAGAACGCCCAGCTCTACCCCATCTGCGTTGTCCAACCCACATCGGCCAAGTCCACTTTCTCGTCGAACGGCGAGCTCCTATAATGTTGTTCGTCCGTATGAAGGTCCCATACATCATCACCGCGCAGCGTCGTCGTCAGCGCTGCCGCTTTTGAGAACTCATGCTTTAACGCGTCCCACTACGCCTATCACAGGAACACCACCACCACATCTAGCGGTGGATCACCGTTTCTCCAGGTTGTTTCCATCCCTGTTAGGTTCGCCATATCTCACTACGTCTGAACTACCTCAAGCAGCCGTCGACTTTTTGGAGTCGAATGTACCAGGTGACAGGTCATCTTCTCCTGTTTCTACAGCAGACTTCTCCGTCATCGATGCTGAGGAACCCGATTCCAATCCATTTATCCCTGGTGGATATCCGATGAGCACACCGAAGCTCATCTCGTCCCTTGGTTTCTCTCGAGGACGTCAATCAGCAGGCGGAAATATTTTTCGTGGTGGTATCTCACACCACGCGCATAATCGTGGTCAACCATCTTCCTCGCCTCAGAGTTCTAATTCATTCAAGTCTCTTCTGCCGCGTGTTTGGGAGGTTCTATCCTCTCCAAGTCGCACGCTGTTCAATTTCTCTCCTCAAATGAACGTAAATTCCTCGCCTTCTCCTTCCCGCTCTTCTTCCCGAGCTGCTTCCCCTTCCGCCTCAGCTCGACATCGTCCTGTCCAAACATGGTATACAAGCACACCCACTGGGAGGAATTCATCTATTTATCGGCCTTCTGGTTCTCTTGGCAGGTCTAAGGGTAAGTCAAAGGCTACTGGGTTTTTTTCACATCGGGGCAACAACACTAGTCGTAAAGAGCTCGTTGAGTCTATCAACTACCTTGAGCTCCCTCCTCTCGACGGTGAGGAGGGCGAGTTGATTGATGATGAAGCTTGTTTTATTGACATACGTGCCATTACTGGAATCGGTGAGTACTTTCTGCCTTAAGCTCAACTTCTCTCAAATCGTACGTAATGCTTACCTCTGCCCAGATATTATTTCTATGCTTCCGCATGAGCTAGCTCTTCATGTGCTAACCTTCATTGGTCCCTCTCACCTGCCTCCACACTCAAGTCCGACAAGCCTTTATCTAAACTCTTCAGTCTCACCCGCCAGAACCAGTGCTATCATTAACGAAGCTAATTCAGGCCACCACGAGGCGCTTGAGACCCTTCTATCTTGTCGCCTAGTTTCTAGAACCTGGTGTCGCCTTGCGAGCGACAACGCCGTTTGGCGGGCTTTGTTCCTGAATAGGTGGGGTATTGATCTAAGGCGGACTTCGGACCCTACTTTTAGAGACGAGTATTTCAGAAGGAGTATCCGGGCTACTTTGGGTAAGACTTGGGATTATGACTTGATTGATATCGGGGAGAAGGCAAAGAGAGTGCTTGGTCTTTCTGTTTCTACCAACGATGTGCCCATTTTTGCTGCCCCGCTCCGTTTGGACTGGCGTTTACTTTATTACGAGAGGGTCGAGTTGGAGCGGCGTTGGTCCGGCACACCTTGCACTCCCCCACGCGAATTGTTGCGAATCGGGTCGAAGCGTGTGGCAGACATATTTGATGTGTCAACAACGATCAGGGGATCACAATCTCAACGCCAGCCCTATAATCCAAAGCCCATGCGGATTACTGGGCATACAGACAGGTAAATTCACAATCCGACTAAAGTCACTATTCTAATTACCTCCTGGAAAGTGTATATTGTCTGGAGTTTGACTCGCGACGAATAATCACTGGTTCTCGCGATAGAAAAATTAAAGTTTGGAGCTTGCGAACTGGAAGGCTCTTGGGAACATTCAAGGGAGCACATACTGGCAGCATCCTTTGTCTGAAGTTTGAAAAGGATTGGGACCGCGAATGGCGCGAGGATGAAGAAGACCCGGACGCTGGCATGGGTTGCACAACGAGCAAGAAGACCGGTTTTATGGTCAGCGGAAGCAGCGATTGTACTGTCCGCGTATGGGACCTCCAACTTGGACCGGTGGTTGAAACAGACAATGAATCTATTTTGTCTGATGAGTCCTCTGCTGTCCAGGAAGACGGCGAGAGGCAAGTTCAGGCTGACCTTAGGGCCACCCTGAAAGGCCATTCTGGAGGCGTCTTGGATCTCCGGATTGATAGACGGTGGATCGTCAGTTGGTGAGTTAATCAACCTCGTCTTTCAGTGTATACTAATCTCCAAAACTACACAGTTCGAAAGACACGGTTATCCGAGTCTGGAATCGCAAGACCCTGGAACTATATCGCATTTTGCGTGGACATGAGGGTGCTGTCAATGCTGTTGGACTTCAACATGGCCGTGTGGTATGATAAATTCTTTTTGGATGTATTGATTCCTTTTCTTATGAACTTGAAGGTGAGTGCCAGCGGGGATGGAAAACTTATCCTCTGGGATATCGAAAGTGGAGAACGCCTGCGAACCTTTGAAGGTCACAATCGAGGGCTGGCCTGCATCGAGTACAAAGTCGGTTGTCTCCATTCGTGCTCCTAGACCTTGTGGCTGATGCATACCATTCTCAAATAGGGAGATCTCATAGTATCCGGATCACACGATTGTAAAATCAAAATCTGGAGCGCCACCACAGGCGAATGCCTTCGTGACTTGACTGGACATGAAGCACTTGTACGCGCGTTGTCGTTCGACCCTCGTAGTGGCCGTCTGGTAAGTGCCAGCTACGACAGGTCGATTAGAGTGTGGGACCTAGCCACTGGAAGACTAGTACGAGAGTTCAGAGGCAGTGACGTCCACACAAGCCAGATCTTTGACGTCAAGTTTGACGTCGCTCGAATTGTCAGGTATGTTTCCATGATTTCCGTCTCCTCGAAGTAAAAGCACTGAACTTGCTTGTTTGGGCAGCACGTCGCATGATCAGAGGATTGTTGTCCATGACTTTTCAGCTGGTCTCAATACGACTCTGTTTGTGGATGCTTTCACTTTCTGAATAATTCTCCATTTTGTTTTCATCTTGTCTTCAAATCTCTGTAACCTGGATCTCTTGTTTTCTTGCACGTGTATTATACTCCATTGAGAAATATGTATTTCGCAATTTGTACCTTAGATATTCGTTTACATACATAGGATAGGAGAAGCTTAAAACATAATAGAAGTTCTGTGTATTTTTGACTTTTACTCTAGTATAGTCATCTACCCATGAGTATGTGCGGTGTTGATTATCATCTCAAACTGCAATGTGCTTCAAATCTGACATGATGGAGACGAGTAGAATTAGCTTAAGAAACACCGACTCGTTAATTATGATGACGTAAAGTAATTAAGAAAGGACTATTTTTAAATGTGAAAATGTCGAAGTACTTATAATTAAAGTTCAACAACATATTGTACTAAAATTTGAAACGTACGTATGCAGTGATTTGTGAGCTATTATTGCATTTACAAAACAAAAGAGCTTGCATGGGATTGTGAGAGCCATTTTTTTAAAGTTGCGAAACTAATTGGTGGCGTAGATAGGCGATAAATGCTACCCGGCGTCACATACATTTGACCATCAAGGTCCTGCAGCGAAAACGTCCAGCGCATTTGCCACCGGTGTGTACAACGTGGTCTTAGTTTCCAAATAATATGAGATGGCCACAGGCGTGATCTAGGACGGGAAAAAATCAAGATCTGTCAAGATGAAACGACAGATGCCTAACTGACGGTTTGGGTAGGGTCCTTGAGCCATTTGAAAACCTCTGTGCAATCGCTCCGCAATTGCGACCAGATGGATAGGAAGAAGTTGAGCGCAGACTCCATGATAAGAAGTTCTTCCAAGAGGAAAGCGCAGAGCATTTTGTGGGCGATTGAGAGAGGATCGGTGGGACATTGTCGTAAGTTTGCCGCGTACTGAACATGTGCGACTTCGTTTCGTTTCCCTACATTGCAATGAGATTATCAAGCCACTTCACAGTTAAGATTACACATACGATCGGTGCTCTCGTATGCTCTACCAAAATCGCCATGGAGGGTCTATCAAAATGTTCAATTGGAATGAGCTCCGATTTTCAAATGGAGACATACCACTGGTCGACGAGTGATCTTGGACCGTCCGGGGGATTGACCAGAAGACAACACGAGTCTCGCAGATGTGAACAATATCCGCGAATAATCCATTGTTCCGTTCTCCCGAGCCTGAAAAAACATGAACAATAGAACCATGCAATTTCCATACGAAAACTTACAGAAATCAGTAGGCTATGATCATAGCAAGGTATCGATCGATCAGCTCTGCACAGCACATACTTGTATTACCACTCCTACTTACCGTTCTATATGATTTTTGAGGTCTGAAAGCTGCTGTGTTAAATTACACATCTCGTTCTGACCTCTGATCTCCTGACGACCAAGGAGGCCGGTGAAATCGGAAAGGAAAACCATGAAGTTCGAGCTGAGCTGTGCGACGTGGTTTACCAGCGACTTTGTGATTTCAGAATGTTCTTCAGAAATCTGGGACATTTAGTCAGGTCTTCCTGGTGAGTAATGTGTGTGGTTAAAATCGTACAGTCATATAAGATCTTAAAACTTGAAGTCCGTCGTTATGCGGAGGAACCTTGTCACACCGTTCTTCAAGGGTTCGCGCTGTCATAGGCAGAACCATGGAACTGAAAACTGGAAACAATCAGGAATCGACGTTTTTAAAAGATCAAGAAGCACCCTACGCTTCAGTCGTCCTGCTAGAATGCGAGCATTTGTGCGAAATTGTTGCAGTGTGTCTGCTAGATCCTAGAACAGAATAAGACGGTGAACCATCGGCACTTCGCATCTACAAGGGAAGGGCAAACCTTTCGCATTAAATCCCACCTGGGCTTTAGTGGGGCGTCATGACGGAGAAGGTCAACCGTATGTATTTGTTTCGCAATTGCCTCGAATTTACCCTTCATCGCTGACATTGCTTGCGCTAATTTTGTACAGGCGTTGTTAACGTCTTGCTGCACCGCCTGGTCATTCAGCGTCTGGACAATATCCGCATATGACAACTTGGGCTTGGGCCTTTGCGGTTGAGCCATCCCGAAACAAAAGCGTCTGGAGGGTGGAGAGGAAGTGGGGAAATCTCGAGTCGCATCGCCTCTTATACGTTCATTTTAATTGTATACGGTTACAGCTGGAAGTCGCGAACCTGAGGGTGATAGTAATGACACCGAAGCGGCATGCGGATGCTAATCTCGGAGAAAGATGAAATCCTGGGTTGCAACAATGTTCTCCTGTAATATATGCTGTCCCCCGTGTACTGAAATGAGAATCTTCTTGATCAGTCCTCTTCCAAGATCTGACGCGCCTCAAAATTTTAACCAAGTCCTGAAGGAAGGACAGCATGAAGGGGAATCATCTCCCACATTGGGATGATCCGGCAATATTCGGCTGTTCGCCTACCAAGATGCAACAATGTAGTACATCGGCCAATGATTCGATGTTTGGATACCTTCATTACTTCCTTTTTATCCAGTCCCCGCAGGTTTTGAGTAGTATGGTCAGAGAGTTGTGCTTGGCCTTCGCATTCATCGCATCTTCAGTGGTGGCCGGTAGTGCCCGAGATGATGAATAAGACCAAACATAGCATGTTCTTGCCGCCGGATCGGCAAAAAGGGGTTCAACGATCGTATATTTACAGGTGAAGAAATTCTTCTAAGTTTTGCATTGACCAACTGGTCCCGCAAACCAAGCACAGTTGTAACTTACCGCACACGTCGGAGGACTAGTACGAATGGCTTCAACTCATAGTACAGTCGCGAATTCTTGAGTGGATTGTAAAACGCAGGTGTCATTGCGATCACACCTCGTGCAGTGGGGTTAATACAAAAAACTAGGTGCTTTGCGTGATTGATGCCGTAAATTGTGCTGCTTGTTGTGTCATCGAGCACCTTCAGTTCTATACTATTTGGGGAAATTCCGGAAGTAATAGGTCAGAATACCCGGATCGGTAATTGCTCAACGGAACAAAAGACAATGAATAGAATTTTCCGCATTCCGCGCTCCGTTTTGCTACAATGGTTTTCTGCGATCAATAAGCTTCAATAAGTTAAGATCGCTGTCGATGACTAAAGCCTATACTCCTGCATCGGCCGAAAAGGTCGGACCTGGGTAGAGTCGTTCAAATGTTATCCATCGGATGCTGACTCCCTGGTGGAAAAACATTTTCGGATGACTGATCAAAGAGAAGGCAGGACTCGGTAGTCCGCATGAATTTATCGGCGTTGGAGCCAAAGTTGAAAATTTTTCGTTTAGAAGAATGGAAAGGCAAAAGTTATGGGTCATGGCAAGAGCAGAGCATGGCCGAAAACACCTGGACGGTGCTGAGTGAACGCATTGATAGCACACGTGGTGGCAAGCATTCTCCACGAGGCTGATGGCATGAATCCGGCTAAGCGAAGAGCGAAACGAAGCTGACACTTTTGAGTCAGGTCGTTGAAGGCTAAAACAGCACGGCCTCTTCTGAAGCCTTGATGAGGTTCAGACGGTTGTACATAGAATGGAGAGGTCTGAATCAGCACCGAGCACTCGAGTCAATGGTATTGTACCTTGCTCGGGAATGTGTGAAACAAAGGTTTACCATCGAGCCCATACTCCTTCCGGAAATAAGCCTCTCCAGAAAACGGAAGGAAAGATCAAGATGGAAACGAACACGAAGAATGACCGAGGAGAGATCGAAAAATCTTACTGCGGGAATGAAACTCGGGACTTTGGCTCCAGATCACTGAGGGTGTGGGCAGTGAGCTTTACGAACTGCGGTTACACTTGCAAAACAATGATCGTGACGTCGTCGCCGGGCTGTTGTCTTTCTTTGACATTTTCAAGAAGATATTTCGCCAAGTGATTTGTATTGCTTCTCACCCCACGAGAGATGATCTCAACGACATCTTCGCTCGAGACCAAGTCCCACAGGCCATCAGTAGCCAAGACAGCAATGTCGCCTTTTTGGAACTGATGTGCAGGACCAGTGTCCGGATGTGCAGTAACGTAGGGCGGCGTCTTGTAACCATAAAATAGGGATGCATACTGTGCGGTCATAGTGACCTTCCCTGGACGTTCAACTGCGGAGAGAGTCTTGATATATCTACGGTGCAGAAAGTTGCCAAAGGGCCCTTTAGGAAGTTTGAAGTACCCATCTCCAAATGCTTGTGGTACACAGACAAATCAATCCTCTGAAGAGAAAAATAAAGCTGTCTGACCTCGTGTAGCTATCAACCGGCCGAACAAACGATCATGGATCAGTAACATATCCTCGTTTGGATGCTCTCTAGAAAGTCTCTCTTGTTCGGAGGGTGTTTTCGTGTTCAAATCTTGGGTCTGAAGCAACACCTGGCCTTGTCTGCGGTCAGAGCTGCAAATTACTAACCGGCAGTCCCCAGCATTGGCGTAATAACCCATCAAACTGTTTAAATCAATGTCCAGCACTAAAGCAGTGCAACCCGCTCTCATTAACTGGGCGTGGTGAATCCAATCGAGGGACTTGCTATGAAAGATCGAATGGTCTTGTTTGAAGTTGGTCAACATTTCATGGTCAAGGAGTAGAAATTGTTGAGCATGAGACATCGGAGAATGTTTAAGTAGCTGCAGTGGAAGCACTTTGGAGATGTGGTCGGCACATTCAGAACCTCCGTGTCCTATCAGATATACTGAGATTGGGATTCGAAGACAAAGACAAAACGTACCATCGTATATGCCGACAATGATACGGTACTGAGTGGGATCAAAATTAACTGAATATCTGTCTTCAATGGGACGCTCTGTGGGCTGTAGATGTGCAACACTGATGAGTATGTCAGTAGGTGTGTTCACCTCGGACAATTTTGGTGTAACAATTTGTCCAATATCTTCCATCATGAAAGTTGGAGTATGAGTTGGCGCAAGTGGCGAGTCACAGCTGCTATCCAAAATAAGAAGGCAGTAACAATGTTGTGCACGTTCCAGTAAGCGCGACGCGACTTGTCACACTCGGACGACCATGGACGAACAGGTGCCAGATTCTTCAGAACCACGGCGCTCCCAAAGAGACAGAAAACAAGTCCAACCATTTGTATCTGGTATTCTTCATATTTTTAAATAATAGCAGTTGTTTCAGAACCAAATCATTTCCTTAGGCTCAATCTCTTCGGCCACCCACAAACGCAAACGCGGAGAGATAGACACCGACGCGCCAACTGCATCGGAAGTTGATGACGCAGAGCGACCTGGTAGTGATGTAGAGATTAACTCGGACGACGAAGAGGACGAGCACAAGACTCCGAAGGGGCGCAAACCAAGACCCAAGGCATCTCCGAAGAACAAATCAAGCCCTATTGCCAAGAAACCTCGCGCAGGGAAGAGTGCTCTTCCCAAAGTAACCAAAACCAAGGCGCGTAGGGGACGAAAGCCAAAGGGGGGGGAAGACCCATATGATGCTGATCAAGTTGCAAAGGATGCAAAAATTTCAGCGGATAATCCGCTCTTTAGTGAGCAATACGTTTGTTTCAATTTCTTTCATCATTAATGGGTTTTCTTCAGACGCTATTATGAATCCTGCATCTGCTCTACAGTCAAGCGCTGAAGATTTCCTTGAATCACTTCAGCAATCACCGGGGTCTGCACTCGCAGAACTAATCAATCTCGTGTTGCGCTCGTGTGGCTGCAATGACTCAGTAGACTCGGACCAAGCGGTGGACTTTGACGGTATCGTCAGCACGCTTGATGATTTCACAGAAGCTTTGAAACAGGTGGGTTGAATTTTGTCGTCCACAAATGAAACTGAGACAACCATCAATCTACAGGAAAATTCCCCTGTCTACCCCCTCACCTCGAAACTACCAGTATTTAAACGATTTAGAAAATCTCTGTCTGAATGGATAGAGCGACTGATTATTTCTGCCTCCGACCTCGGACTGTTATACTCTTCTCAGATGATGGAAACCCTCCAACAATGGGTGGTCTCGATGTCGTCTTCTCAAATACGGAGTTTCAGGCATACGGCTACTGTTATTGCATTGGAGGCAGAAACTGCTCTCTGCCACGTTGCAGCAGTGGTGGATAAGGAGAGTCATGTCATTGCACGCCAAAGGGAAGGGGAGAAGAAGCGCAAGGGTAAGGGAGGAAATCCGCAACTCGATGCCAAAGGGAAGGAAGTAAAACAGAGACAAAACAAACTGAAATCCTTCATAAAAGAGTTTGTCGATGGGTCAGTTGCGGGCTTTTACAACAGGTCCTATTTTATCTTACTAATTATCCACAGTGTTTTTGTACACCGCTTTCGCGACCTAGATCCTAACATTCGTGCAGAATGCGTTCGAGCGCTAGGTCAGTGGCTTACGAAATATCCTGAGCAGTTCCTCGATGCCAATTACCTCCGATACATTGGATGGGTGCTATCTGACTCTGACAATCACGTCCGACTCGAAGCGGTTAAAGCGCTCTCGGGAGTTTACGACCAAACGGAATATCTTCATTCAGTGACGAATTTTACCGAGCGGTTCAAGTCCCGTCTTCTCGAGATGGCTACCTCCGATATCGATCTCTCGATTCGTGTCGCTGTTATTCAGGTTTTAGGAGATATCGAGAGTCACTTCCCACTCGAGGAAGAGGAGAAGGAGAAGTTGTGTTTACTCCTGTTCGACGAGGAGCCGAGAATCAGAAGGGCTGTCAGCTCGTTCGTGAGGGCAGTTTGGGAGGAAGAAGTCGAGGAGCAGCTTAGTGCTCAGCGTAAGCCGAGCAACAAGGACAAGGAACGGACGGGAATTAAGGTCCTTTCTCGACTTCTTGTCAAGTGGAGCAAAGCTTTGGATAATATATCTGGTGACACTGCAGAATCGGAGATTGGAGATGAAGAAGACACAGATGGTGTCGAAGGTGGCAAGAAGCAATCCAAGCGGAGAAAGGAACTAATCGCACTTGTCACAGCTGAAGGCCGTGGACGGATTACTTTGGCTGTTGAGGCCCTGTGGGATAAGATCGAATCTGTGAGTGATTGGGAGGGCTTATTGGAGCTGCTTCTTTTGGATCATTCGGCCTCTGAGGAGGAGGAGAGCCAGCTGGGCCCTGCGCCTCGAGGAAGACCACGAGTGAACGGAAAGAAACAAAAAGATGATTTCGAGGTCGACGAATCTTGGAGGCTCGAGGAGAGTGAGGAGAGTGCCCTTCTCGAGGTTCTTGTCGCTGCTATTCGGATGGCAAAAGGGGAGTCGGTCGGAGGCAAAAAGGTGTGTAGAAATTGTTCTATGCCTGTACTGCCCTCACTCTGTCTTTCAGGGCGAAGAGGAAAACGTTTCGAACGACGTCACACGCGCTTTAATCAAAGGGCTCCCCCGTCTTTTCATCAAGCACCAGTCGGATCAGAACCGGATAGCGGAGGTTTTGATTCTCCCAACTCTTATAAACCTTGATTTGTATCTTGAGATGCGCATGATTACTGTAAGTCTTCGTATCGCCTCTTGATGAATGTTCTTTTCCGGACTAATAGTCGTCAATCAGGCGTATTCCAGTCTATGGGACGATGTGATAAAGCAATTCACCTCTCACTCCTCCGCCAAAGTCATCACCCACGCCATGGCTACTATTCGCTGCTTTATAGACTCCACTAGCTTGTCTAACACGAACAGCACAAAGATCCTTGAGCTGGAGGACGAACTTTCCACACAGCTACGCGATATCATCGCTGGAAGAGAAGAAATCGAAACCGCTTCCTTCTCAGAAGATGAGGTCCTTTCACTTTGCGCTTGGTGTATGCGCCTTTCTGTTCTAGCTGGCGCGAGAAATATGACTACATGGATCGAAGAAGATGAGGGTGGTAAGCAGAGCAGTGCATGGGACATCGTTAGCGCACTTGTTGAGAGAGGGAGGTTGGGATACAAAGACGAGGAGACGGTGTGCAGCCTTTTTTCTTCTATCAGGGTTTCACCAATACAAGTTTACAGCTCGTTGAAAGGGCTTTGCAACTTTTGATGCTCCATGTACTCTGGAAAACGAAAGGTCTGCCTGCTGAGGATGATCCCACACCAGATGAGATTCAATACAAGGAGCTTTTGAAGGAGCAGCGTGAATCCCTTCTTGAGAAACTCGTTGAATATGCTATTGGAACCCAATCAAATACTGTGGAAGGCGTTAAGCGAGCAGTGAGTTGAACTCTCCATTCTTTTTCTATACGTATTGATAACGTGATACAAACAGGCTTTTAAACACCTACTTGATCTCCATGTACTCTTCTCCCCAAGCAACTCATATGCTCAAAATGGAATTCCACTCCCCATTGCTTCGCTTTCGCTGACTTTGGATGACGAAGTTCAATACCGCTGTGCAGGATTCATTCAGGCAGAAATAGAAAGATACGCTGATTTTCTGGACGATAGTCATGAAGAAGAGGCGAAATCACAACCCAGCGAGGATGGATCTGACCAGGAAAATGATGTCGCTGAAGGTGATAACCCTATCAAGAAAAGGAAGATTCGACGATCTAAGAAGGTACATACAGGAGGTGCGTTCTTACATTTTTCACCTGAATCCTGGCCCGTATGGATGTTGCAATTTCTGTAGCCGTTTTGAACGCACGTGATGTGCTAGAGAAAGAATATATCTTCATTGATGTTATTTCAACTTTTTTGCGAGCCATACGTGCGGGTGCAATCCACATTCAACATGGTGCAGTTGTCCTCGCGCATTATGGTCGTCTTGAAGTCGCTTTCGATGCATGTTCCAAGATTATTGTCGATATTCTGCGGGAGGAGACCGTTATGAAGGAGAAACCTGACTTAATTGTCTCCGTTGTCACGAAGGCAGTGCAAGAGGTATGTGATGTAGATACAGGCTAGCTTTTTTTTACTAAAGAGCGATCAGGCATATACACTAGTACTGGATGGCGTCGTCCAGAATGAAAGCTACACCGTTCAACTTGCCAAACTCTTGTCGACATGCTTCATTGTCCGTGGAAGTCAGTTATCAATCTTGCGCCGCCTTCCCAGCCAGTATATTGTCCAGGTTCAAACGAATTTATTATCATGGATCATTAAACGAATAGCGGGATACGAGAAGAACAATAACAAGAGAGGCTTGAAATCAGCTATCGCCTTCTTCCGTGTTCTCATCCCTCTGCTGAATGCCGTGCCTAGTGCCGAAGCGTTGAAAATGTATATTTTTTCTATGTCCTAGTCATTTTTAGTGTTAACTGAGAATCTTTAACAGCAAAGCGCACATGGATCAGACTTTGGAAGTGGCCAATATCGAGGTTCTACCGAGCGCAAAAGTTTGGGAACATCAAAGAGTGTATCAAAAACGGTTGAGTGCAATCGTGTCCAAAGAGAATCGTAAGCCCATCTTTCTTTCTTTCTCTGTTTGCCTGTTCATTCTCCTTCAGCACAAGCTGCCAAAGTTAAGAAGACGAGGAAGAGGGCAGGGGCTGACCAGGGAGAAGATGAGACCGATGGTGAACCTACGAATGACGAAGGTGGACAAGAAATGGAACCGAGACCTCGTCCTAGACCTCGTCGAGTGACACGCTCGAATCCAAGTAGGGGTGGAGATGAAAACGTGGTTGATGAGGAAGACCCAGTCACACCAAAAGCTAAGCCCCGTCCGCGACCAGTCAGGCGGCAAAAAACGCCACCGGAGGAGGTCAATGTCGGAGACGATTTGTTCCAGGATCTGCCCACCGAAGCCGGCAGTGCTTTAGGAGAACAAGAGCCCGAAGAACCCGAACCAAATAGCACTCCCATATCTACTCAGAAACGTCAGAGGGAAGATAGCCAGGAAGGTGTCCCTAACGGTGTTTCAAATTCCCCAGAGGAGACGGAAATCCATGTTCGTAGAAAACGAATCAGACATTAGGTAAAAGGATAAAGGTATTCTTTTGCTCTAGTTTTTTTTATACTTAATTGCTCGCTTGCTTTCACCCGCTACCAATTTTTTCGGTTGTACACGTTTTCATATTTGTCCAAAGTAATCTACTTAGCTGGATGTATATACAGCATCCTTAAATATACATAAATAAATTACAAAAGAATGACAATTAACAACACGACACAGGGCATAGTCTTAAGCGAAAGTTTTGTCAGTTGCAGACAACAAATCTAGGGTGAAGAGGATTGCATTCCGCTAGAAAAGTGATTAATAGACTAGTACATCGTAAACGAGGAATGGGCTCACATCGACAGCCATGGCGGTAGAAACTTGAGCAAGAGTAGAGTCCGAAGGGAGTGAAGACCTTCGTGATGCCCGAGAACCTCGTGGATGTGGCGCCTCGGTGGACCTGAGGAAAGTCTGCGCTGCATGATGGGAAGGAACAGGTGGTGATGGAATTGAAATATCATTCCATGAGCGAGAACGCCGTAGATGTCGTTCAGGAATGGAGAGACCAAGCATCGCATAAAGCTCATCCTGCGCTTCATTCAGAGCTCGAATTGCCGAGGACGGGGTATCGAAATTTGAATTTGAAGACACAGCCTATCAAAAAATGTAGGAAAGAGAAATCACTGGTAAGAAAAATGGGGGGGATGCAAACATACCGAATTTAACAGGGGTGATTGGATTAAAATGTCAAGATTTTTCCCGTGTTTTAAAGCGGGTACTGAGGGCACTCTCTCAGTCAAAGAACTTTTAGCACTCGACAAAGTGCTGTTCATAGCAGTATTCATTGACGACCGCTGGCTGTAGCTCTGAGAAGGCGTCGTCAAGCCTGTCTTCGAGGACCCCGCAATCGACTTCCGATGGGCAGAAATCCTAAAACGATTCGACGTAGGAGTCTCGAGGTTTTCATGCATCTCATCCAACTCTCTGGCAACCCAGTCTGCCTGCCTCCATGCTTCATCTCGTTCTGCTTCTGCAGTGCGAAGTTGGCTTCTGAGCGTCTGGTTTTCTGTCATCTGCTTCAAAAAACTTGCGTTCAGTTTCCGCAGTGCCACTGCAAGAGCACTGCCCGTGTGCACATGCGTCAAAGAGTCAAGGTAAGCCAGTTGACCATCCAAACTGTGCAGCTCTTCCGAAAGTCGATCTAGGGTAAGAGCCATTTCTGCTAAATCTTCCAGAAGTAGATGCGAGTAGGAAGTGTCTTCCTCCGCATTTCCCATCAGATAAGAAGACAGCGCCTCGAAGAGAACTGTTCTTCTTCGTGTCAAGACTTTGTAGCGCGTCTTGAGATCCGTACGCTGTGCTTCAAGCCTCCTCATCTCATCCGGGATCTCGTTATCGAGAACGTCCAGTCCCAAGAGACGTATCGCAGAGGCCTCCGCTGACTGCCTGATGGCCCTCGACACAATGGCCTGCATCTGAGCAGACGTAAATGTCCATACGGCAGCTTCCATGGTGTACCCTCTCCACTTGGGCGGAGGTACTTGGAATTTTGGGGATGACATGGACACCGACACAGCTCGGTGAATAGATCCTTGGGGCGATGGTTGCATGGTAGAAGCCAATGATCCAGAACGATCACGAGAAACGGACAAGTTCTGTGAAGACAGTGCTTGAGGACGTCGAGGACCTACGGGTAAAGGTGGTCTCCGACGTGCCCGACTGCCTTCTCGTGAAATCGAATCACTTGTCCTATTATTACCTGTATCTACTGTTATCGTTGATGGGCCAGGATTGGGAGGCTGATCTGCGTAAGTTGCAATAGGCGTCTGCAGGTGGTGCATCAGCGTCTCGTCGATCACGGTATAATAAGGAGGTGGTGGCCCTCTGAAGAGGTCAGAGCTGCGATTCGTATAATTGTTTTTGTAGAACGAAGTCTGGGAAGGAAGGTGCTCCTGTGATGTTGATATACCCGGACATGCTGTGGGAATCGTGCGGTCTACGTCGTCTGTGAGGGTTCCTTCTCCACGGTCGTGGATTCCATTGGCTGCTGTTGTCGTGGCAGACGAGTTTGACCTTGTAACCATCGCTGTTGGTGGCGTTCTTGCACGATCGAGAATAGGAGTTGGATTATCTCTCAAAGGAGATGGTGGAGGGGATGGAGATGAGGTCGTCGGTGCAGAAGGAGCGAGTTCGTTATTAACAGCAGAGAATGGTAACACGGCAGATGATTGCCTAGAAGAGGATATCTGCAAAGGCGTGACAGGAAAATAGAAATGGTTAAGGTTGATGGGTGACGTAGGGATTGGCGGAAGAGCCTTCAATCTCGTCCTGGACGAATCCGAGAGGTACATTGAGCTGTTATCGGATTGAGTCCCTCGACTGTCAGGTCGGCTGATGTCGTCGTCTGCAGTATCTTGCTCGTCTGGACCATTACTCGAGTTCAAGTTGTCAGTGGACAACTGATGGGGAATCGTCGGAAGGAGTGTATCAACGTCCTCAGACGCGATACGGCGCACTGCAGATGCAGGTCTCACCCCGGCCTTTGCTCCCCCTGTACCCGGCTGTCGGGTGTACCTGGTATTTGACACTGCACGTTGCATAAGTTGCTGTGCTAGGTTTGGTTGGCCATTTCCTTGAATTTGAGCAGCAGTCGGAGTCGTTGGAACGAATGGTACATCGGAAGTACCTGCATGCTGGAATGGGCCAGTCAGGCTCTCAGTTGTCAGGGGTTGACTGAAATAGTCCCAAGAGTCGTGTCGGTGTGAAGCTAAAGATTCATCCGTACTGGATTTGTCCGCCGAAGGTAATGGCGACACTGAGGTAGTGTAAGATCGTTGACCGGCTCGCAGGCTTTCAGGTGTCGATGCAGGTGAACCCGATCGTGCAGCCTTGGGGATGAAATTGTTCAGATGAAATCATGAGTGACAGGCAAATTATTACCTCATTCATCGGCAAACCTTCTGTGAATGGTGGTAAATTTTGCCTCGATATCGGCTGTGTATCCAAAGGCCCTCTTGGGAACTGCAAGGACTCACTCCGAGCTACATAATGTTCAGTATCAAAGAAAGAAAAAAAAGATTGTGATAACGCAAGTTGGCGCACCTCTAGAACTCCCGGAGATTTGACTCCTTGCACCAAATGGTGGAATCCTCTTTGAATCGTGTTTGTATGGACTCGGTCGTGATAAGTCTGAACTTGTTTCTTCTCGAATTGGCGAAACCACAGGTCGATAACTGGCACCAGCAAGAAGGGGCACAGGGGGCAGGCTATAGTAGCCAAGTACATCATCGATACCTTGTTCTGCTGGATCATCGAAAGGCAAGCTTGCCAGGGCTGAAAGGATCGATGGTGATTGAGGACCTGGGAATTGGGGATCTGGAAGTCGAGGGGCTTCCCGCATGGCTGGCAGACCATGCGGGCTGAATTTTTGCGCTTCTAGAGACTCGATCCCTCCCAACGGGGTCGCAGGTGTAGTTGAGAATTTTGGAGAAGTAGGAAAGGCATGGGATATCGCGCCCGCTGTCCAAGGATCTGGAGACCTGAGAATGTCAAATTCAGAGCTAGGACTGACGACAAAGCTGTTCGGACGGGTGCCGTGCAAGTCTGTGGTCTTGATATGGAGGGTGCCCGTGCTTGACCGTCTCTTCAGCTGCTTTCGCCTTTCGGCACGGGGCTTTTTGGGTGCTTCATATAATGTCTCCGCGTCGGCTGGCATGGGAGGAGCATCAGGTGCTATTGAAAACTGATCTCGGTATGCATCATCCCGAGGAAGAACGGTCGAATCGGTGCGCGTGAGTCCAGCATCACTTCGATGTCCCGAAAGTCTGTAATCGCTAGACAATGAGAAAGCGTTGGAGAACAATGCACGAGCTAGTGTTGTCCCAGAGAGTGCGGAGGATGCCGGTGTATCCAAAAATGAAAGGTTTAACATCGTAATCGAATCACGAGGTTGTTTTCGTTGTCCTTGGTCTGTCCGTGACAGATCATTGGGGATAGAAAGCGGACTGGGAGAAGGTTTCTTGGAATAAGTTAGAGGTGAATCCTAGGAAGTGGTATAAATGAGGAGAAGGGAGAAAGGTTAAAGAAACTGACTGAGTGCTTGGAATGAAATTCAGAAACGAAATGAGAGGCCTGTCAGACGCTATTCAGAAGAAGAAAAAAGGGCAATTAGAAATGCCAAAAACTCACATCCATTAATTCGAGGTCAGCAATTATAGCTTCCGACGTTTTCGCTAGATCTTCACTATCATCCTGCCCCAGTATCACTCTGTCACCACTTAAAAACCCAGGCGAGTCCAACACCATCCCGTCCACTCCACTCCGTGTCAACTTGATACTATTCCTCGTCTCCTCTTCCTTCTCATCCGTTTGATTCTCGCTTCTCGGAAAGTTGGCAGCAAACCAATCCGTAAGCGCTTCTGGGGGCAAGTCAATTTCCAGTTTGACTGGAGGGGATGCGGAAGAGGCATTGGACAGTCGGGTCTGCTGGAAAACGTCATCGAGGATGTTGTTTTCGTCCGAGGTTGGCCTTCCACCATCAAAGTCGAGGGAATATCGTTCGTCCTTGATGTCGATAACTTCCGGAATAACGGGATGGGTTGTTTGTGAATGGGAGCTTTCGCCGCGAAGCAATGTGAACGGTGCCTTTATAACTGCTCTCGCCCTTCGACCAGGTTTGTAGGTGATGAATGAAGGCAGCACAGGCATAACGACTAAGCTGTCACGGGGGAAAAACTCGGCTAACCCACCGGTCGCTAGCCAGGGTGCATCAAATACTACGCGGTTTGGAGAGAAGAGCGCCAACCTATAAGTTCCGCGAATAATATATTATTTATTACGAAGAGTGATCAGTTGATGGATTGTGACACAAAATTCGCACACGCCTTACGTGGTTCGTTTTTTCAATATAAAAAATTCCAACCTACACCATAATACTATTGTTGCTTTTTTATGTATCGTGAGTTTGCACTTTTTGTCAATGGGCAAGGTATAATTTTTAAAGGATGTGGCTTACAGAGAATTCAGAGTTAGTGAGATGAGAACGAAACTGCGGAGGGAAGCGGTGTTCCAGCAGAGCTCTAGTTATAGAACAACTACGCCACGCAAAACTATTGTCCTCTAATCAATACTCACGGCCGGTATTTCCGCTTCAACTGAGGTCTGACCGGTATACGAATGTCATGTACTCGTAAGGAATTCTCCCCTTTCCGGCATCTGATTCCGCGAGCATCTCTCTGGCAAAATAAAACCTGGTGTCAATGCTCAGAAAGAAACTCACCATGTCGGCTATGCATGCAACCATCATCTTACCCCAGTGCTTTTTGCAAAACTTCTTCCGGGCGCGCGACAAGTGCCCACTAGTATGCTCAAAAAGACAAGGTATCTAAGGAGACCGATTCTGTCGGTTTCTCTCCTTTTTTTTCTCTCATGTCCTTCAACTGGTTCCAGGCACACATCTGTTGCTACCTATCTGTTGATAACAAAATAAACGCAACTTGAAACATCACAGGGCATGTTCAGATGTTTACTATAGGGTTGAAGCGAATCATCTTGCAGTATTTGCCATATATGTATATGCTTCTTGAAAAGTGGCGGCTTCGTAGCTACGACCATGGCGAGTGACGTAGTACTTATGGGTCGGAACGCCCATATTGATATACCCCGAATCCCATTGACAAGTGGCAGATGACCTTTTGATTAGTGCGTTGCTGCTGGTCAACAAGGATTCTAGAAAACAGCCATTCAAACGCTCATGGTGGGCTCTTTTAATCATTCAATGGGGCCTTTCGAAATCCGAACAGCGGTATAATATGATACGGTGGCATACGTGAAACCATTGCAGTGATACATACGTATTTCAATCCACACGATTTCCTAAACAGCACAACGAAAAGCCAAGATTAAACTGTCGAAAAAGGTTTGACAGAAGACAAAGGGATGGCTATACTTATGGGTGCACTGGTGATGGAGTCAGACGTCAGGGGTCTTATCATTATCAATCCTCTGATTTCCGTCTGTGGCATGAAATTTAATCGCCTTACGTAGCCGTTTCAGTATCTTCTTCTCAATTACCCTCCCAGTGAGAGCCTGTTTCTGCATCTTAATCGACGCGTTATGCCCACACAAATCTTTCGTATTCAATTGCAGCGAACGCCACTCTGCGCCACTGGGCAGGAAAAAACGCGGGCGAAGTTGCTAAAAACTGAAGAGTGGTAGTAGTATTAAGATTTCCGAAATCCAGAGTTTGTACTATAGGACTAGCTCCCGCACCTTCTTCATAGGAGCATAATGAATTTGAGAAACCTTGCGTTTTCTCAATTAATTTTGGTTCTCTTCTTCAGATTCATAATTAAAAAAATGTAAGACGCCTTTGACAGCCGACATTTAATGTTCCTATTGATACGTCCCACAGAGGCTCGGTAAGGAAAGGTAGATCTCATAAAGAAAGAAAAAAATGTTGAACGTTACAAATTCCCGTTATTTTCTTTCGAGACTATGACATTCCGCTTGGAAATTCCAACTTATAATCCTGTGTGTACTGTCATCAATCGGGGAGATGGACATCAAAAGGGCTAACCACTTGTGGGCGTCGAGTACTTGACATATATTTCAATCGCCCACCAGAGATGCCAAAAGCGTATCTTTCTCTATTCGAGATTTTTGTTTGAGATGACCCTCAGTCTCTTCGACCATGATGTTGTACGATTCGAAAGCAGTGGCAGCTGTCCGTCGTTTTTTTTCGTCCATGTGCCGTCGATCCACACGTACATTTGCAACGCGACAAAGTCCTACTAGTAAAGGTACAAAACGTGTGTGTGTTGTCTGTCATTTGTCAGGCTTGAAGGTTGCTCGCATGAAAAACACCCTGTATGATCACGTACGCACTCACAGAGTTATAAACGCTTAAACATTTGCTATTTGAAATACCGTCGCCGCGTCACTCTGTTAAAATTTTTCCTAATGGTTTTACAACTTGTCAGTTTACAATCCAAAAGGAAAAATCAGTGACACATACAGGGTAACTTAAACTCTCAATCGCAAAATCCCTCTCCCCCCCCAAAAAAAAAATGGTGCTCGTGAAAACATACAATTGAATTCATTTCCGCCTTCACTTTAGACAAAGTCGAGAACTGTGATATGTGAATTTTTTTTGGTCTTCCTTTCGCTTCAAGACTCCAGTTGCTCACGTAGATTTTCTTCGCGAAAACGGGCTGAAACAGGGCACACAAAAGGGTCGTTTCATACCCGAGATCAGGGCGGTACGAAATTTAACACTTTTGGTACATATGTCGAAACTTGAAGCATGTGGGCGAGATGTGGTTTTGGTCGCTTATTCATCTCGAGTATTATAATTTCCCTTTGACGTTTGAACCATTCAACCTTGAGCAGTAGTATCCGATTTACCGAAACATGGGCGAAGAAGATTGGATGACGATTCCTCTCCGGATAGATTAAAAATGAAAGGAGGAAACAGTTTTGTGATCCCTTTTTGAAATGCAAGATTGACAGCTTTGCTGTGTGCAGATTCGGGCCGCTAAGCCTAATTTGGAGCGACCGAGCTTTGGCAATCGCTTGCTTATGTCTAGCAGAAGGAAACAAATTGCCAACATCTTGAATCTGGGGCTGCCTTTCTGATGAAGTGCAACAAATTAATCACTGAGAGCTTTGTGCAATTGGGGCTCGGCCGGGAGTCGACGAGTCTCAAGCCGGACATGGAACGTTGGACCCTGTCAACCGTATTCGCTCACTGGGTCATCCTGCACACCGTGGATGCTCGCACTTGGTTTCTAACAGCGTACCCTACTCTGGAAAGCCACAAGTGCATTTGAAACGGAAACCAAAAAAAAAACAAAAAAATTATTTGGCGGATCGAGATCCACAGTAAACGTAACCCTTTTCCTCCATTCGTTGAAATCCCATGCAGGGTCGCAGTACACCTTACCTGAAGAAAAGGGAACGGTCCGGACACGTATATCTTTTGTATATCCCAACCTCTTTCTTCTTCTCCCTCACAAGACTCTCTCTCTCTGCCCCGGGCGCATAGGCCCAATTGTTTATCTCCTTTCCCAGAGATACACAACTACCCACATCTCTTCCCCGGGTTCTTTACGGCAACCAAGGGCGGCCTGGAAAAAAAAGTTCTCGGGAGTTTATAGGACCCCATCCGTGACCGTCTCCACAACTCATTCCCCTCTTATCGTCTCCTTCAGTGGGGTGTCATCCCAAAAAGTCGTCCGTTCCCTATTTTGCTCCATCAATGTCTGCCGTGCCACCTACTCAGCAACGTCCCCGAACCATGGGTTCTCTCTTCCGAAGCGTGTCTTCATTACAACCAAAATCAGACAAAAATCCTTCAACGGCATCCACATCTACACTGGACACATCGACGCCCGTCGCGTCGAAGAAGAAGATCACGCGTATTCCTTTGTTTGGACGACCGAGGAAAAAGTCGAATCATTCGGCTTCCTCTGGTCCTTATTCTTCGACAGGTTTGGTTCGTGAGTCTACGGATGTTGGAGAAACGTCGAGCAGTGCACCCAGCCCTGAACGCGACAGGTAAGCTTTTTAAATTTCCTTTTCTAGACATACACCTTCCTGTGCCACAACGCATCTGAGCCTTTTTTTTGCCAACAATGCGAGGATGTTGATTGCTGCATTAGGTTCTGAGCATCTTCAATCTCAGAATTTCCTATCAAAGGCAAAAAAGGGTGCTAATCATAAATTATGATAGACGACCTTCCGGAGCTTCGCTTATGGTGCCAGGCCCATCAAACAAACAATCCACCTCATCCTTCACAAAATTCGCAGCTCACTTTTCTCCTTCACAATCCAAAAAGTCGATTTCGTCTTCTAATCTGCATCTTTCATCGTCACAAACATCACTTCCAACCTCTGCTACACTCCAGCCCCCTAATACACGTCCGTCTTGCGAATCAGGATCTTCAGCTGGTAGTAGAACTCGATCAACCACACCACGTGGAACTCGTCCAGTAATAAGGGTCTCGATGACGGACAAGGATCTCTTTACGCAAGACGTGTATCTTCGGCCTTCGTCAGCCCTGAAACAAACTTCGGGAACCGCATACGACTCCGATCTTACGCCGAGTCCGAGTCCTTCTTCAAGTCCTGTACTCCATTCCTCCGAACCAACAGTCTACAAGCGAGGACAAACGCCTGCCTCCATCCTCGCTGCTGCTATTCGCGACCAAGAGGTCCACAAGCGTCAACCGAGCACATCCTCGAAGAACTCGCGGCAAACCCCAGAGTCAGAGAGGAGCAGCGGTAACGACAAGGATGAGGGAAAGTCAATCCCTCGGCTGTCAGCTGCATCTCCTCGGCCTTTCCAAGTGCCTGGAGAGAAAGGTTTAGCTCCCTCCCTCTCTTCAAGGCGGGCTTCTGTGGTATCATCAGTTCAATCAGCTGATAATTCTTCGTTGCGATCGAGAATTAAGCAGCCTTGTAATGCTGCAAGAAGCAAACCGCCTTCGATTCCCCTCCCTGACTTACCTCCAACCCCTCCTTCTCGAAATCTTTCTCCTACGAATCTGGATGGATTCGATCTCTCAGGAGATGACTCTCGAGCTGCAGTTCCTGTTCGACTTGGTCGCCGTCCCAGGGCTCATACGATTAGCTCCCTCCCTGAACTTCCTACCAATGCCCCAGGATCTCCGCTGTCGCAGGACATGGATGTGCCTTTTATAGAGGACGACGAGAATGTTGACATCGACAGTGCCTCGGCTGTTCAACTCCGACAAGCCCTCCGAAGTCGGAACAAACAATTCGAGGAACTAGCCGCCTTCACGTTAAAGAAAGAGGAGCAATGGTCTGCGGAGCGAAAGAATCTGGAGAAGAAGATCTCCTCGCTCCAACGGGAGCTCGTTCGCCGTGAGTCGGAGATCACTGGCTTGAAGCTGATCATCAGCGAGGATGATATCCTGAAGCGACCCAAGCCTCTTCCTGCCGGCATTCTCAACCAATCTCGCCTCTCCTCGGTCTCGACATCTCCCTCGCACTCCGATTACGACAGCCGTGGTTCTCGTCGAATAAACTATCAAAGCGATTCTGGTGCGGAATCTACGCGCGGTTCTGGGACGGAATCAGTGTCGTCCATTCTTCGTGGTCACAATAACAGTAATAATAATAGGAATAAGAAGACACATCAGCGATCGTCGGCGATTGGTGAATTCAACTATCTGGTACGAACCTCTTCGTCATCGATAATGCGGCAGCCCAAGTTCCCACCTGGGTTGCTGTTGCACGACAAGGCGGCGACGGAATCGCCGTACTCGAAGAGGATGTCGCTCCTGTCCATGACTTCTGCCTCGTCGTCATCAGGCTCATCGTCGCTCATCCCTCCAAGTCCAAGCATGACGACGATGTCTTCGTTATCGGCCATACCAGAGGTCACATCATCATCAAGTCTTCAAGTGGAAAACGATGGTGAAGATGGAGGAAGAGCACGACGGGCGTCGCATCGCATATCGGCGTCCTCGATCGCTTCGTCCTCGACGGCTGCCAGCAGTAGTGCGTATTCTACCAATATCAAGCGGAGCAGACCGCCTTCCATCGCTCAGGTGCTTGAAAAGTCTCCAAATATGGATGATGTCCTTGAAAAACTCCGACCTTTCGCTTAAAACTCTTTTTTATAATTTCTACTTTTTGCGAAAAATATCATCTTCCTGCCCACATTCATTATCCATCGCATTTTTTAATTTATTTTACTTATCAAACCAAGTCTCATTTATCACGCTCATTTTCGACTTTTTTTTAAATCTATCTTTCGATCCGTTATAAAAGATCTATACAGCCCATTCATTCCCTTGCATGTTCCCAAAGCACTGGCATTTGTATTTTATTGTCATCGATTCATCTCCTCACACGTCCCGTTTTTTTCTTCTTCTTCTTCTTTACCTTACATCCATTTTAGCTGCGCTATGTAGTGGTTTCTTTTTGAAATCTGAAATCTGCAGGGTGTATACTTTGCTATCCGTTCAAATAGAATCTCTTTTTTTCTCCCGCCTTTATCAGAAAGCAATCTGAACGTTAATAATAACCCCCCCCCCCTTCGGATCTGCTTTTCACTTTTTCAGCTAGAATAAAAATGAAAAAAGGGTGTTTAGTGTTGATGTGTTGAAAATGGAGCCCCGAGTATACCGTGACTAGTGTAACATAACGATACCAATCATGTCCGAATAACGGGGAGAAGACCTTTTGAAGTAAATTATTTCTGATGGAGATCTTTGGACAGGATCTCGGGCTCAGCAATTGCATCATGAACAAATCTTTCAGAAATTTGCTTTGGTTTTTTTTGCGGAACGCATAGTACGCGGGTGATTTACCTATTACTCAGAGTTATCATATGCAAACGACAGGAATCTGTACCCGGGCCTCACCTCGTAACACTCTCTAGTATTGTTTGCAGGGCACGTTGTCCAACGGACTCACTTGAGCCCACGTTCCCCATACATGCATAATAGAACGATATATCGCTATCAAATCCACGCGAGTTGTCTTAGCTCAACAAATGCACCCTTACGTTGATATCACGGATGGTCTTCGAATTTACGCCAATGTCCCCACTGTACGTGTCTTGGTAACTCTTCTGTCATTAAATTCCTATATTTTTTTTCGGGACCAGGAACAGACTTTATGTATTGGGACCGAAGAAGAGCGCTGGGTTATCACAGGCGGACCAAGCAAATATGCAATATCTGAACCGGACCCCTGCCATTCAAGAACAAAGCGAGCCGTGCTCTCGTCCGAATGGAACCGACAGACGACACATGGAGGAACACCCATGTTCAAGCGGAGCTTGTGTATGAAAGGATCAGCCTCATAACTTATAAGCATCCGCGATTCGATAGATTTTTTTTTACTCCGCATGCCTGATGCATGTAGCTGGGGTGGCAAGTTGTCCGAGCTGGGTGTGCATCGTGTATTTCGCAAGGGCATAAGCCAGGGTCTCGCTGAATCAATACTTGGTTCCTCTTTCATCAACCCAGGAAACCCTTGACGCTGTTTACATCTCCGGCAATGTCACAGTCTTTTTCCAGATGACTGTCTCCCCGTCCCACAACCTTAACCTCGAAGGCATCACCGAACTCACCTATGAGCCACTGCGAAGAAAAGGATATGTATTGTCTTTGTGGTCCCTGATCATGACACAACTTGCAAGCCCTACAAATGTCAGAAGATTGTCCCTCTTAGAGTAGATCAGGATGTGGCAGTGGAGACGTCAGACTGTGCAACCGACCTGTACGCCGATGTCCTAGGCTTCAGCGTTGTTCCTGGAACAAATATCATCGTCTATAACCTCAACCAACCTGGTGGAACCCAAAACCAAAATGTTTGGACCATTTGTTTTGTCTGTTATAATTGTGCTGATGATTTACCAGTGGCGATTCATCTCTGTCGATTCAGATAGTAACTTGTACAAGATTCAAAGTGTCCTTTCGGGTGGATATGTTTCCGTTGATTCGGCTGCAGCTGTCAGTGACTCTTAATTCGCACATCATTACTGACCTGAATTTGAATTTTATAGGGTCAGATAGTCAAGACCAGTCTCACCTCCACCGCTTGGCAGGTCACCGCCGTTAGCACCACAGGTCCCAACTTTATGTATGTTCAATCGTTATGGTCAATGGAATCGAATTCTCACTCCCATGGTCAATAATTCAAGTATCAAACTTCCGAACACCAATCTCGTGTCGACTGCTCCCACGGGTTCTGCTGAGAGCACCGTTCGTGTTATCATATTCCAGCTTTTTTGTGCTCACGGGTTGCCAGAACAGAAAATCTTGACAATTGCAGAGGAATTGGTATTCCTATGTCAGCCTTGTGTCAACCAGTAATAATGATGATCACAGAACACATGTGCCAGAGAATCAAACGGACTACAGAAGGGAGGACGTCAAACCGTGGACAGCTCCAAAAGCCGCCCTCAAATTACAACACCAGATGTTGAGGCCGGTTCCTGTGAAATCACCACTGGGTTGATCGTACTGGAGTGCCCTTGAACGACACCCATTTTCGCACCCGTTTGGACATCCCATAATCGTACCGTTTGATCACTCGATCCTGAGGCTATTTTCGTCCCATCCGGTGAAAATGTCACTGAGTGGATCGAACCCGAGTGCCCTTCAAGGCCACCAATTTCCGCACCTGTTTGGTTATCCCACAGTCGGACCGTTTCGTCACTTGATGCTGACGCTATTTTCGAGCCATCTGGTGAAAACGACACTGAATCCGAAGGCCTGCTTCGGCTCCACGAGCCATCGGCATAAAATCTCAATGTGTCGATCCGATCCGAGTGCCTTTTAAAGACAGCAGATTTGACGCGTGTTTGGGCATCCCACAGTCGCACTGTTTTATCATCCGATCCTGAGGCTATTTTCGTCCCATCCGGTGAAAACACCACTGATTTGATCCAATCTGTGTGCCCGCAAAGGACAGCAAGTTCGTCACCTGTTTGGGCATCCCAAATTCGCACCGTTTTATCGCTAGATGCCGATGCAATCCTCGAGCCATCTGGTGAAAATACCACTGAGTTGATCCAATCCGAGTGCTTTTTAAAGACAGCAGATTCCACGCCTGTTTGGCTATCCCACAGCCGCACCGTTTTATCATCCGATGCTGAGGCAATTTTTGAGCCATCCGGTGAAAATACCACTGATTTGATCCAATCTGTGTGCCCGCAAAGGACAGCAAGTTCATCACCTGTTTGGGCATCCCAAATTCGCACCGTTTGATCGTTTGATGCTGAGGCCAATTTCCCACCATCTGGTGAATACACCACTGAGTTGATCAAACGCTGATGCCCTCGAAGGACAGCAAGTTCGACACCTGCTTGGCAGAGGGGAGGACGTTGAGTTGGAGGAGGAATAGCCCTTTGCTGAGCAGGCGGACGAGATTCATTGGTACTCTGCCTTTGATTTTGTGACTCTCTTTCCTTGGGATTGGCCCTGTCGCGAATAGCTCCATCCAAATCGGAATAGTCAGACCTCAATATTGTTACGATACCTATAACATTAACATTGGAATCCGTCAGCCAAGCGAAGAGAGAAATACCAACCGTCACGTTCAATCGGCCTAAAATGCTTCAAGATGCGTTCTACCAGTTCATCTGGTTTGGGAAAGGACGTGTCATCCTGTAGACAAGTAGTTAATTGGAAGGATATTTACGGTTCATGTTAGACATACATGGTCTAAAACAAACATCCAGTCCGAGTCCTGAGTGATAACTATGCTTGCATCCGGGAACTGTATCCAGAAAGAAAGTTAACAATTCTCAAAATGGGAAAGGTGTTACTTACCCTTTTGTGCAAGTATACGTGAAGTGCGGTTGATGGATGATAAACAACCTGCACATTATATAAAAGAAAGCATCTGAAAGAGTAACGTTATACAACATACTCCTTGCATCGTAGTAGGGTGGAATGCGATTGAACCTGAGCCAGTCTGCTGACTTGAAGATTCACCCCGCCTCGAGCTTCCCATATTAGCCGATACCGAATCTCTACGGCTATCCTTCCCTGACACAGGAAGAGGCAGCTCCATGGATTTCAACGAGTCATCCTCTATTTCACCTGAAAGGGTAACGTTCATCGTGCGGACGAAGACACACTGATTTTGAGGTGTGATGTTGTTCTGTCTGAGATCACTAATCCCGATCTCGTCCGGGCCCACTCTCCCACTTCCGCCAGTGCAGTCCCAGCGATAGGAACGGGATTGACTCCCAATGAACATAAAGGAGGCAGACTGACCAGAATTACAGGTAGATGTCGCAATTCCCCAAGACGTAACTTTATCGACGCCAATGACTACGCGGATGTCCCCAGTCTTGATGTTTCGTCCACGTTCGTTTCTGGCATAATCGTACCAATTTTGTATATTTGCCGAGATGTACTGATGAATATGCAGTTCATTCAATAGATCCTCCGTGGATGCACCATCAGGCATAGTCAAAATTGCAGCTTCCCTTGAGGTACTCTCGAATGTCATTGTTTGGTTGGCGGAAAAAGGGGCACTGGAATGTGAAGAGGTAATAAAGTTTTAATATCAGAAGGAGGAATCACCACTTGCGTGAACCAGTTACTCCAACCTCTTTCAGCCTTTCGCACAGATGAGCTTGATAAGTAGCTATTTGGGCCGTAAATGCAAGTTTTCTGGATGTCGCGCTCGAATCGTTCACGGGGAAGTGGAGAAAATGTTTGCGGGACAGACCCCACGTTGACCGGGTCATCAGCGGGCTCAAAAATATTGAAGAGGAAGTCGAACTGTCCGCTGGAGAGGATGATTCCGACGTCGCCGATGCTAATTCCTTTTTGCCGATATTCGACAGGGAGGTTCATCCCTGGGCCCGGATCCCATAATGGGGACCCTCTTTTCTTAGTCAATAGTTGGTGGTAATATATCTCATGGTCTGCCCTGGGTTCCACAACAGGCCCAAAGATGGCTTCCGAGTCTGTACTCCGATTAGAATTGGTGTTCAATGGGACAAGGACAGATTAGTTCACCGTGTCGAGGACCCGGTGCTGATGTATTTTCCAAGTCGGCGTTGACTTCAAGTAGAAAGATAAGCATTTGCACGACAGTCTAAGATGACATTCGTACATATCAAATTCACATTCGGGGCACGACCGTCTGAGACGTTCATCACATTGTGCGGCTGCATCATATGCACCGATCCTGTATGCGCAACAAATGCAGTTTCCCTGATTTTCGGAATCAGATTCTCATACTACTCCAGTGATATGAAATAAGATGTACATTCGTTCAGGTGTCCTTGGTTCACTGTCAGTCTGTTCTCGTCGAGACGAGCCCGAATGACGGCCTCTCGTGTGGTGCATTCCAATAAGTCTGGAAAAAAAAGAGGACAATGAAGAATGATTGCAACTTGAAGCGCCGAGCATACCTTGAAGGGATCAAACTCGACCGATCTTATATTAAAAGACAAACAGTTCTAAGATGATCCTAGCTTACGGCCTGAAAGGCTACTGTACTTACCAAAGGCTGATTTTATTCTAAGGTCAGCACAACTGGGGCGGCTCAACTCGGCTCGATGCTGGAGTGGCATCACGGATAACGGAGTGGGCCGCGCCGTTACCCTACTTCGGCACTCCTCGGACTCCTCGCTGTCCGGCCCGGTGGCTGTTCATCAATTGTTCTACGTCGCACCTCACTGAACGGGATGCCCTTCTCTGAGTCTTAGGAGGCAAGTCGTGGGTAGATGCAGACAATAGCTGGTGCGCGATGAAGAAGCAGCTATATCACACGCAATGCTCTAATGGTACCTTGTGTATGGATAGATTGGAACGTCGAAAACTCTAAACATGGCTTTCTCGATATATCATTGTATCAGGAGTTTCCTGCCAGAGGAAGGCTCCCAGGTTGTGAACCAAATCAACAAAGCTGCGCAGGACCACACAGAAGCAATAAGTTCCACGTTGGTAGCTGACCGTTGGGAAGTGAGCTTAGTTCTATATCTCGAGGAAAAGAGTTGGGTGTTTCCTCAAGTTGGGCTAAGTCACCTAGATTCGGTTATCCGCCTTTACAATACGTGTATGAGGCACTTACCCCAGTTGTGAACCCTCCGCCCTTCATTCGTTGGCCATTACATGATATCGTAGGGACACCTGAAGGTCCGTTACGCCATTTTCCTAACCGATCTCATCTGATATCCAGCTTCCTTTTCCCATAGATCTCGTTACACAATCTCTCCTCTCGGCCAGTTAAGAGAGGAAGACATTGACACATTATGGGATCAGCCGCGAGCAGTGGCGGAGAAACACATCGACATAGACCCTTTGAGATCGCCCTGGCTATGGAAGGAAGACTTCCAACTTTAGAATCGACGCCAACAGGAATTCAAAATCCCGACGACGTGAGGAGGACCGTGAGGGTTTGGGCCTCTCATTGTCGTTGGTCTTTTCCAAGGATGGTCCTCCAAGACTCTGAACCTTACCGCAAACTCGTGTTAGTCGCGCTAAACAGGCGTTTGAAGAAGTGTGGTGGGCCAAGTGGCATCCTTTCTCCCCAAGAATGGCAGGTCTGGGAGGCCGTTGTGATTTCAATTCGTCATCCAGACGTGACGCCACTCAAGAAACTGAACAAGAAGACGTTCGTTTTGGAACTGTTCCACGGACCGACGTTTGCGTTCAAGGATGTGGCATTGCAGCTTCTCGGGAATTTGTTCGAGTTTTTCCTTTCACGGCGGAACAAGAGAAGGGTGAAAGGAGAGAAATTAGAGAGCTTGATGGTGCTTGGCGCAACTAGTGGTGATACCGGTAGGTTAGTACTACGAACGTGACGTATCATAAAGAATGGTCAGTGATGTTTTTTGACGACTGGTATTTCTTGATAGTGCCGCGATTTATGGTCTTCGGAATAAGGCCAACATATCAATCTTCATCCTCCAATCCAAAAGGCCGCGTTTCACCAATCCAAGAAGCTCAGATGACCACGGTCACCGATCCCAATGTGCACAACTTAGCTGTCAAGGGTTTGATGATTGTCAGGTAAATCTCGCAGCTTTGGGCATTTTCCTTCAGCCTGCTGAGTTAAATGTTATGTATCCTAAGGATATAGTAAAATCCCTGTTCGCGGACAAAGCCTTCAACGCACGGCACCACCTTGGGGCAGTAAACTCTATCAACTGGGCACGCATCCGCGCTCAAACAGTGTATTACTTCCTTTCCTACTTCCACTTTCTGTCGCAACTTCCCACCGATCTCTCACACGACGATATCGACCTGCAATACGTCGTTCCCACAGGCAATTTTGAGAGATGTCCTTGCAGGTTATTATGCAAAGAAGATTGGGCTGCCGATTGGCAGACTTGTGGTCGCGACGAATGACAATGATATATTGACAAGATTTTGGAAAAACGGCAGGTATGAGAAGGTTGATTCTACTTCAGGTATCTCGAACGGGACGAAGGAAATGCTCAGTCCTGCGATGAACATTCTTGTGTCGAGCAATTTCGAGAGGCTGTTGTGGTACCTCGCTTTTGAGAACGTGGAAGGTTGGTATCGAGGAATTGGGGTATGAAGCGGCGTCTAAGACCGTGGATGGTTGGATGAGCCGAGCGAAAAATGATGGAAGGGTAGAGGTACCTGTAAGCGTGCTCGAGTCGGCAAGGAAGGACTTCCTGGCGGAGAAGATCTCTGATGAGTTTCGTGAGAAGAGATATATTGCGGATTCACACACCACTGTTGGACCAGGAGCTGGTCGAATTATCGCAGGTCAAAAGTAGGCAGTCCTACAATTTTCGTTGAACGCTTGTGCTCAAACGCCTGTTCGTTACAGCTGGTAACTTCCCGCTTTGAAGGTCGTTTAACTTTGGGCTCGGGCAATAGCTGATGGTGTTGTTGTGAGAATGGGACTCAGATTATACTAGAGATATTTGACACGTCTACAGCGATTCTACGCAGGTTCGCAGTTTTGATTTGCAAGAAATCAATGACATAAAGTTGACTTTCTCATAATGCATAGTGAAGGGAAAATTTATGCATTATTGCGGGGACGTGAGG
>QDKV01005182.1_pt1 | contig 32248 bp, 39 predicted proteins | sample 1861101 | NCBI WGS metagenome assembly QDKV01 (sample SAMN04275158, study PRJNA302643) | Fungus metagenome, whole genome shotgun sequencing project. | isolation source: fruitbody | host: Mallocybe terrigena | place: Sweden | collected 2013 | reverse complement strand
ATTACCAGGATTCCTCCAGGAATTATGCCTCAGCCATTGTCTATTAAATGGCTGTAAATTCATGAGGAATTCCTGAAGGAATTCTACAGGAATCCCGGTCAAATTATGCCATTCCTGGTACTATTCCAGGAATCCCCCAGGATTTGCATCTGGTAGGACTGACTGGGACTGACCGGGACTCAATTGAAAAATATAATTTGCGTGTAACAGGAATTGAACCAACAACACAAATAACTAAATACACAGTAGGTACAATTAACCATTCCACTATCTAACTGTACTAAGGTATGACTATTAAGTCTATTTATTAGATACTCGCTCAGCCATCTCCGGCCACCCACGCACAGCCCATCAATACCAACCATCAACCATCAATACCAACCACTACCACTACCACCACCACCAACGACACTCACCACGACCACCATGCCCACCACTTGCTTGTCTGGCACCAAAACGCACAGCAAGACCAAAGGGAAGTTGACCGCGCCACCACCACCAGCAGGCAGCACCCGCAGATGTGCCAAGTCACAAGGCGACGACGAGCGCTTGGTCAAGAAACAACGCAAGGCGGCTGAGAAGGACGACAAGGAGGGGGAAAAAAAGAGAGGGAAAGGTAAATGGGGCCCAGCCAGGTAAACGGGGCCCAGCCAGGTAAGTAACTTACCTGACGTCCCCTTCGCTCAAAACTCACAAAGTAAGTGATTTATTAATACAATATAATAGTATTTACAACGTTTACAGGACCGAGCTGGCTCTTGAGCGCAGCGGAGTGACCGTCGCCCCCCCACCTTGTCGACATGTCACGACCACCATTACCCTTCCACTCCCTCCCAGCAACCAGATCCAAGGGCACACCCAATGCTCAGAGGTCCAGGACAACAGTAGCACAGACCCCACATCCGACAAGACAAGCCAGAGTGGCAGTGAGGGAGACGACAGTGGCGAGGAGAACAACAACAACAACAGCAACAGCAACAACAACAACAACAACAACAAAGACAACAACAACAACAAAGCGAGGAAAACAACCAGACCAACAGCGAGGAAGGGCAGGACGACAACGCCCAGGACTGCACCGACAACACAAGGACGAGGGCCCAGGCCATTGCCCCCCTTGGCAGCAACAACATTGCCACTCCCAGCACTGAAGCCGCAGGTAACGAGAACACCGCCAACATCGCCACTTCCAGCACCAACGCTGCAGGTAATGAGAACGCTGCCACCACAACCAGCAACAACAACACCAGCACCAACACCACCGCCATGTCGACTGCCACCACCAACGCGGCCGTCACTACAACCGACGACAACACCAACACCACCACCACCAACGTGGCCACCACTATGACCAACGACAACACCAACACCAACACCACCAACGCGGCTGCCACTACAACTGATGACAACACCAACACCACCAACACCAGCACCAACATCACCAATACCACCAAGATCAGCACCAACCCCACCGCCAAGTCAACCGCCACCATCGACACTGCTGCCACTGCCAACACGACCGCCACTACGACCACCACTATGACCACCACCACTATGACCCCCATCTCAACCCCCAGCACCCTCACTCACGCCATCACGATGACCGCCAACACTGCTGCCAGCACCAATGCCACAACTGTCCCCATCACCACTGCTGCAACTTTATCGACCACCACTGCAACTGTCCCAACCACCACTGCAACCATCCCGACCGCCACTGCAACCATCCCGACTGCCACCACTGCAACTTTCCCAACCACCCTGACCGCCTCAACTGCTGCAAGTGCCAAGGCTGCTAATGATGGTAAAGCAGGTATGTTCAAATTTATTTATGTAAATTATATAGACAATGTAACAATACAATAAAAAATATATGCTGATGTTGAAATTGCTAATGAAGGAAATCTTGTGGGAGAAGCTCAATCAGGAGATCAGGGTAAGTCTGCTTGTTATATATTATCAAATATAATCCAATGTTTTACTTTTCTAAACAGATGTTCAGATGATAAGCCCCCCTTCAAGTCCATCCAAAAATCTCCAGGGAGATCCCAAACAACTGGGGGATTTAGCTGTGCCCTCAGAAACACTTTTAATATTGCTGATACTCCTGACTATGAGATGGACCTTGATCTTTCTCTTGCCATTCTGGGTAAAGTCTACATCTATGATTCCACTTCTGATCTCATGGAATTGGATCCCAACACCATGAAACCTTGACGTATCCTTAAGACCAGTGTTTCTCGAACAATTGCTCTGGTCCTTACAAAGTTGGCCTGCAAATATTCTCTGATCCGCAGTATGTTTATAAAGCTGAATGTGAATGTTAATTTGCTAATCATCTATTAGAATCATCTATGTGCATTCATACATACAAACAAAATGAATGGACAATAAAAGGCAAATATGAAACAGCTGTTGAAGATGATGAAAACATTTCGTGGATGAAGATCAATAAGGAGTATGTGTTACCAATGTGGCTAGTGAGTGTCCCAATAATTTTCTATTTTGTAATTGATGTTTATATTCTGGAATTAGGAGAAGGATGAACCTGAGAATGCCGTTGCCACGCCTTCTGCTGCCTCTGTGATTTTTCATCGTCGCACAGCCTCTTTTTGGTGCACCACAAAATCCTTTGCAGTAATGTAAAATTTAATAAATGAATTTTACTTAAGTTTTACATTTTGAGCAATACAAATGTTGAATTACATGTAACAATTAGACAGGATTTAATTTGCTAGTAGAATTATCATTTACTTTTACTATTATACACACCAAAATGAATTTTAAATATATCACATAAATCCAATTTTGGGATTGTACAAAAAGAGATTGTATTGTTCCCAAAATAAAATAAAAATTTGAAGCCTGGAAAGAATTTAAGTGCAACCCAATTGTTAAAATTTTGGCACACTCTTAAATTCAATGATGTCATTGCCCAGCCAAAATGACATCATTGAATTTAAAGGATGTGCCAAAATGTAACAATTGGGACAAACTTAAATTGTTTCCACACTTCAAATTTTTATTTTATTTTGGGAACAACAAAATATCTCTTTTCCCCCCCCCCCCTTACACCCCAAAAAAGGAAATTCCAGGAAAAACATATCCCATTTTATAAAATTTCATAACATATCAGAGATGTTTTCAACTGTGTATCATTCTTATAATAGAATCTGTGACATTATCTGTCTCTAAATTGTGTCTACTCACATTTATAGATGCATAATGTACTGCTAACTGGTTTTGTAAAATAATTGGTAAATAATAATAAATAGACAGTATATTATGTAAATCCACCAGATAGGCTAGAATACAATGGCAAAGTCTTCAAATAAAGCTCATTCAGCATTTGCAATATCCAAATGCTGCTGCAGAGCACTAAAATCCCAATTTAAACAATTTTTAGTAAATTTTTTTAAGCTGTTGAGGGCCCCCCCCCAACCCCCGGTGCGGGATTCCAATCCCGGGGCCCCCTTGACAATAGCTCAATAGGTAGACTGTGCAATGCTGATGAATCGCTTTTGGGTGATACTGATGTGCCTTACATAATGGTTGACAGAACAAAAGTTGTTTAAGCATTGGTCAGACGAATGTAAAATGACCGCAAAAGGGAATCGTGATTTTTTTTAGACTAAGTCATCCCGCAAAACTTTGGTTCCGAGTTTCATGTCCGATTGAATCTCTATTTTGTCATCCCGGGGAGATAGGGCAGCTATTTAAGAACATTCTAAGAACAGTGATTTCTGTCGGACCTAGACATCTTAAACTACACCCCAATGTCTCAGTTAATAGACGAAACGACACTCGCTGAACTCATTGCGCAGTTCGGCAGCTCGAGCTCTACTGCATGGATAGAGAAAGAACGTTATCAACTTTGGCAACCTTCAGAGCCCATACCAGAGTCGTCTTTCGTGCCTATCCAGGGATATATGGAGAAGGACCACTACATCTTTGCATGGGGCGATCCCATCGTCTCGTCTCCTTCAGCACTCCCAAGCGTAGTGTCTCAGTTCGCAGCGTTCTGTCAATCTAATGGCAAAAAGCCCGTGTGGCTTTGTGTCGGTAGAGAACTCGTGGATGTCCTGGCCGAAGAACTCGGCTGGTCAGGCATCTTCTGCGTGACAGAGGACGAAATCGACCCGGCACATATCGTCGCATTGACATCTCCTCTTTCGAAGGGAAAAGAAGGCCAGCATGCCGTGAAAGATTTGAAGAAGAATTTAGCAAAGGCAGAGAAGGCGGGTGTGGACATTTGTGAGGTCAAACGGCACGAGTGGAAGGAGGAGGAGAGGGCACAGGTCGAGTATGGGATAGCCAAGTGGAAGTCTAGCAAGCATGGAATTCAGCTCGCTTCGACGAGTTTCCAACCATGGGTAGATATTGAGCATCGGCGTTTTTGGGTCGCTCGGGTTGCAGACAAGGTAACTTGAAACAAATTTTTTTTGACCGCGCATGAAGATTTTCTTATTGCGTTATTCCAGATCGTAGGAGTCCTCATCTTGACACCAGTAATCAATGGCTCGTGGCAGATCAAGAACTGTGCATCGTTCCCATCCGCGCCGAAAGGGACTTCAGAGGCACTCATCTACACCATGCTGAAGGACATAGACCAGGAGTGGTTGGGAGAAGTAGGCTCTCCAGTTGCGTTATTTTTTACTCACTTGGTCTAAGTAAGATTGCTGAATTGAACAATTTCTTTTAGCTTGTAAAGCCGGGCGAATTCGTTTCGCTCTCGCCATCGCCCTCAATCACTAGCTCTAGCTCACGGAGCTCGAGTTCCGAACCAAGCCCCACATACACTCCTTTCTCTAGCGAGAGTGACACAAGGAGTCGAGCCAGTTCAGAAACCGACGAGTCGGAAAGGCCATTGTCGATAAATGGGCCAGCCTTTGCAACTGATCAGTTCGGCACACCCTTCTTCTCTCAGAGGAGAATCACGTTCGGTTTGAGTGCCGCGCCCAAGCTAGAAGCTGTACATAATCTCAAGGGATGGAAAACGAAAGCCTTGGTTAACACATACTCCAACATCATGGCAGCAACAGGTCTGCTGAGAAGAGGCGAATTCAGAGTGAGTTCAGTGGTCTTTCGTTTTGATTGGACAGTGTGTTTGACGTTGTTTTCTTAGCATAAATTTGACGCTCAACAAATACCAATGTATGTTAGTTACCCTGCTGAGGGCTTCGGTCTCGAGGGTGCCAATTTACTCTTGAAGGTGTTACGAAAGTAGTTAAGAATACTTTCATTTCTTTGTGGATCTATTTATTTTTTTACCCCAGCTAGTTACAGTATTGCCACATTAATGTAGCACATAAATCAATACTAATTATTTGAGCAGAACACCCTTCAGCTGTCGTGAGAAAGGCAGGTTGACTCTGCTACCAAAGCGATTTTGGATGCTGCACCGTTAACGCGTTGCCATAACTTTGGTTTTAGTTCACCTATTGCTTTAACTATGGGGAGTATTCGAAGAGCTCAACGGTCCTAAAGTCCATCGACCGGAAAACATTATCACGTTGGTCACGCCGATTTTGATAGGTTGAAGGTTTGGTTGACTGCCACTGTGCGTAATCATATTTCTCTCTCTACCTTATTTGTGGGATCTAACAAGGAACTGTTGGTCGCAGGAAGAACCCAACGAGTATAAACTTGAAGCAGCCGCTGATTACTTTCTGGTGGGGCGTCCCAAATTTCAAATTTGCGATTCTCATCACCGGAACCAGACGCTTCCTCTTCCTAAGCCAGCCTACCTCCATATTCGTGCGACTTGCGCAAAGGTTGCACATCTCTCTGGTGCAGCTGAATATATCGAGAAAATGTTGAGACGCATGGAAGAAGTTCATGTTTTAGCGTGAGGCGATGCTGTCCGTCTTATTTCAGTCTAAGGATGGCGATGTATTGAAATCTTAGTGCAGCATACTGCAGAGTACAATCTGATTTGCCTTTGGAGTTTGTGCTACAGGGGAATTCGAACTCAAAGACGATCGAATAGAGCGTGTGCCAAATTTTTTGGGAAAGATTTCGCAAATTTTGGCCGTCACTCTGACTCGCTCGCGCGACCTTCCACTTAGTCTCAGACTCTATCGACGTCGCAATGGACTTACGCGGACAGCACCCCACAATTGCCCCAATAGCGGCAAAAATACGACTCTCTATTCTCTCCACAGCCGTCGTTGATGCCCTTGGATTTGCAAATGAATTCAAAAGGCGCTTTTTGGGCGATTTCCTGTCCGAAATGAAACCCAACTTGCTTTTCAGATCCATTCCCGCTGGATCTTGGACGGATGACACCTCTCTCATGTTGTGTCTTGCACGATCTATCTCAACGGTTGGTGGGTCGGATGGTGTCGATCAGATGAAGCGATATGAGAAATGGAAAAATGAGGGCTACCTCTCTTCCGTCGGCTATTGCTTTGATGTGGGGACTCAAATCGGAAGAGCGATCGATATCTTCTCTTCCTATGAAGAAGATCATGCCCTTGCATTCCATCGGATACGAAACGAACTCGGGGGGGAAATGAACAGTGGTAACGGGAGTTTAATGAGGATCCTGCCGATAGGACTTGTCTGTTGGCGCAATGTGAATGAAGGGAAGACCTGGGCGAGGGAGTGCAGCCAAACGACGCACCCTAATACCATGTGCGTGGAAGCGTGTCAGTTATGGACATGTTTGATCATGAAGATTCTGGAGGAGGTGAACAAATCACAGCAGCCTTCGAATGGAGAAGGAACTCCGAGTCTGACATTGTCGAAATTGGATTTGCTGGAGGAAATATCAAAGTTTCCGTTCACTGACGGAAAACTACGCAAAGCTCTGACTGTTCCTGATGGTGAAGCAAAACCTCTGGCCCGATCTTCCGATGGAGAAGATCTTGAGAGCTGGTTTTGCAATCACCATCCCTTGGCGCAGCTTATCGCGACGACACAAACTCCTACGGCTAGCACTCCTGCTAGAGATCCATCCTTCCCTTACACTATTCCTCCGGTTGAAAGCCTTTCATCAAGCGGATACGTTCTCAACACCATCGTCGCAGCTCTTTACTGTTTCTTCGCTACTAGGACGTTTGAGGAAGGCGCACTGATGGCCGTGAATTTGTGTGATGACGCGGATACGGTTGGGGCCGTGTATGCTGGGCTTGCTGGGTGTTGGTATGCTGGGGAGAAGGGATCCGAGAAAGCTGAACGATTATTTTGGAGCGAGAGAGTTTCACAGTGGGTGGGGGCGGTGAAAAAGAAAGAGTTGGTTGAACAGATCGCTGAGGAGTTGGTGATATACGAAAGCAGGAAATCATTCCCTAAGCTCGTCCTCAGAGGGTGAATCGAGCGGTGTTTGGGTAAAAGGTGATGTTATTTCGAGCACTATAGTATGTACACAAGATGAATACACGAGGCGCTATCAAGAACTCGTAAGTGAGGATGGGGTCAAAAAAAAAAGAGGTACGCGTTAGGAATCCAGTAACAGGAACGAGCAACGAGGCATGAACACATGAAGAGGAGATATCATAATACGCGAGTCGGGGGGTTGGGTCTGGTGAGAGGCTCGAGTAGAAGGTTCGAATATAGATATAGTCCGAATACAGAGCGCGAAAAAGGTACCGGTGACATTGTCAACTCAATTGACGGTCAATAGAGTCGAGCAGACGTGGACGGGGGCAAGGTTCGGGTCATCGTTCCCGATCTTTGCCTGTACGTCTGGATTCAGCGTCAGACTGACTTGTGGTCCGAAGACGAGGCAGTGGGTGGAGCCGCCGAAGTGGAACATGCCAATCTTGTTGCCTTTATTGACATGACTCTTGACTTGGGCCGTGAGGTCGATACTGGAAACCTCTGCCATTCCGATGACAATCATACACATGAGACCGATTGCGGGATTGTCAGCTTGGATCCAGATAATACCTCGGGCGGCAACGGCAGAGATGTAGCCCTGGGAGTCTGCATCTGCTCCAGGGTCGGGGGAACCGCTTCCCTCAATGATCTTGCCGATACCTTCATCCGGATCGAAGCTGTAAAGGACAGGCTCGGAGTAGTAGGTACCAGGCACCAACTGATAGTCAACGATTGTGCCGCTGACCGGAGCGTGCCAGCAGTGGTAGGAATCTGCTGCCAAGAATGCCTGGTATACAGTGCCACCAGCAAATTGGGCGGCACGCGGATCGTTATTCAGCATGTGCTTTAGCGAGTAAGGCTGACCCTTGACCCAAAAATTGTCCACCAGTTTGACCTTTGTCTGGTAGCTGAAAGGCCATGATTCGGCGGCGCTGGTGATGACGGATTCATCGCCCTGGCAGGATACGGGACGAACTCCATCCCGGAAGGGTCGGGTGAAGAAGTTGTCCCATGTATCGTAGCCCCAAAACGGCTTAGTGGGATCACAAACGTAGTTCTGGACGAAGTTTTTCATATGAGGCGAAGCCAGCGCGGAGGGAGAGAACCAGCCACCATCATCCTCATTGAGACTACCGGTCGACGCAGGCGACTTCAGGAAGTCCCCCCACGCTTGGAGAATGCCCTGCAGTGCTTCGTTTACATCGTCCTTGAGGAAAACCGCAAATCCAGCTTTCGTGGCCATGGGCCAGGCAAGAATTGCGTTGATGGGTGTTCCGATCTGCTGCGAGTTGTTCCAAAAAGGTGCACTCAAGATTATGGTATCAAGAGCGTTGAGTAGGGTACCGATATCTTGGATTTCTGGTCTTCCCGAGGGGTCAGTTAGGTAAATTCCCGCCCTTGGTACCTCAGTCAACATCTCGGTGAAGAGCATGTAGGTATCTGGATCGTCATTGATGAGCTTCTCGAGCGCTGCAACAGAGGTAGAGCGCTGAGGAGGGTCTTCGGTTGCACGTTTGACAACATACGAGATGTAATCCTGTAGGGCAATGTGATCGTTTGGTAACCATCTGCCGACGCGGTGACGACCTAGAAGGGTTTTTCGCTCGGGCCTTACGATGGTGGGCATGATAATTGGAGTGAACGGTGGTGTCACAAATATACTGGTGTGATAGATAGGAAATTCAGAGCGCCGATACGGAGTATGATGGATACGAATACTGACCTGGTGCGATAGATGGGAATTTAAGATGAGTTCCCTTGTCCCAAGGTCTCTCTCTTATAGATGCAGGCCCATGGGAATGTCCATAACAAAACATGTTCCAGATCGTTCCTCTGACAGGTTTGACTAAATTCAAGGTGAGTTGGAGGTGGATTCGATGCGTTGGATAGTTCAAACGATCTAGGCTTTCTACGCCGAGAGACGCGTGGAGATAAGTAGACTCACTTGTGGCAGGCGGAATGGTTCTTCAACACATGCTCTTCCACGGTTATAAAACATTGTAACATTGTTCTGTGGATGGTTACAAACGAGTAGGGAGGTCGAGCTGGTCGTTGTTGCAAACCAAGCGGCAAGGAACCATAGACTGATCAATCGGTCTAGTCGAAGTAGGGCAGCTGTATTGCTCGCATTAGAATTCTCCATGGGGATATGTCCAAGCATTGGAGGAAACAAATCTGATTTCCGGTAAACCTCTCACAAGCCGTTTGATCATCTGAGCACCTCCGATTTCGCCCTCCAACAGTGTACATATTCATCGAGTATCTGCAAGTGGTCTTATAATTACAATGGGAGGACGGCAAGTTCACATAAAAGAAAGTACGATTGGGTCGCACGTTATGGGTACAGTTCAATTCCGAAACTAAATTTCTCAATCTTTCGATTATTCCTTCTCGATTGATTCTCCAGCAGTTTCTTTCTCGCCAACGTCGTGCTCGGGGATCTTTGGTTTTGGGATCCTGGCTCTTTCGAGATCACCCTTTTTGGGAGCTTCTTGTCTCTTTTTACGGCGCACAAAGACGAATTCTGTTAGGAGAGGGTCAACAAGAGCGAATATTCCAAAGGAGAAAGAGAACTCACGCAATATGTAGTAAGCGAACTGGATACAAAGCGGCATCCAAAGAAATATCGCAATAACTTGTCCGAAACCCCACTGATTATCCTGGAAGTCGGTCCCAGTAATTCCTTTCATAACAGCCCTAGTTTTCTCCATCCTTGCTAATTGTTCTAGCATCCCAATGGTAAATGCCAAGCTCATCGGGATCACTAGCCACCTCGCCCCCTCCTTACCTCTCAAGGCGTAATAAAGAAATGGAAGGAGGAAAATGACGATTAATGCAGCGAGTATTAATCCAAGGATGCCTGCTATGACGAATCCGAAGATGATAAGGGAGAACTTCCAACCTTTCTTGCTGAAAGGGTTGAAGTAATCCTTGGCTGTAATATGAGGGAGATTTATCTTCTTAGGCGAAGGGATATACTTGATCCAGGGAAAAATTTGGCTGTAGGCCTTGCAAGCCTCACTAAATTCACTGATCGACACCCAGCTCGACTTGTTGGTGACCAACGACCCGATAAGGCCCATATAGAATCCGAATTCAAGTAGGCCATAGAGAACGATGATAAAGATGCGTTGGCGGTGTCTGCGGTGAGGTTCGTCGAACAGGCCGACTGTCACGAATGTGGAGAGCAGAGATAAAAACTGCATCGTCGTCAAGGAACGCAGGAAGGCCAGTTCATAGAACGGGGCATTCTGTCGAAGGCGAATCACTGCTGCAATGGCGACAGGAATGCTGAATTGGGCGGAGATGTCTAGGAAGGTAGCATGGAGTGATGATATATGCTTCTCGGTGCGTTCGTCGAAATTCCATCTGTGACGAAGCTCATAGACAAGACAAAGTAGAGGACCGCAGATGACGGTAAGAACTGCTTGGAATATATAGGATATGTTTGCACCGATACCTGAGAGATCGGGGTTGCCGTTTCCCCAGGCGAGTGAACAGATACCGGGACACAAGCTGACAGTGGTGGTTATGTTCAGATGATTTTGGTTGGCTTGCAACAGAAGATCATTGATGGAAGAAATTGAACATGAGGAATTCGACATCGTTCATAGATCTGAATTTTTTTTAAAACAAGTCTGGCAGGCAAATCTGGGTTATCAACGTACGCGATAGTGATTTTAGACTCGTCCTAAGCAACAATTTAATGGACGATTTCGCGAAAGAATGACACGCGGAGTTTTCGACCGACCTCAAGTTATCCACGTTTTCGGCCATGCTGGTGTGTCACATTATTTTCTGCGCATAGAGTTCCGGTGGTCATTTTCAGTGCTATAAATTCTGTGGAAAGTCATCCATTTGCTGCGCCTCTGTTTCGTTGATATTTCATTCTATTGTACTATCTGGTGTTATGGAAACAATCAGTAATAGTAGGATGCCGAAGTTTGCCGAGTAGAAAGATAATAGGGGAACGCTTCTCACGTCTTCTCTTATTCTACCAGCTGGCCGGTAGCTCAGCATTTCCTATCACCAACGGCGCTGGCCGTTCATTTATACAGTGAAGCATGATCAAGAATCCCGTCCGTCGCTCGTCAGGTTACCATTTTGCAGATTCCCAGGGGATCCTTCCGTATTTGCAAGAGCAGCATCCCGACCTTACCATCGCAAATGTGAATGGAAGTGCTTTGCAGCGGAACAAGACTGAAAGGAGGAGGTTGCAGGGGTTGCAGAGAACTCGGTCGAACTTGTCAGTGACAGCTCGCGTCGAACCAAAAACCATGCAGGATGTGTTCAATGTCTGGTTGATAAACGAAGGCGGTCGTCAGCTCTTTTTTGGCGTCTGGGTCTTCCTCCACTTGCTAGTTGCCGTCTTGGGCTTCATTAATTATGAGTTTAAGGATAATTCTGAAAATGCCAGAGCTTTGTTTGGCGTCACTTTCCGTATGTTCCTCTGTTTTTGCATCACATGCACGTTTTGATATAGGCAATTTCTCTAAAGCCATTGCAAGAACTGCAGCCCTTGTTCTTCATATCGATGTGATCTTCATTCTTCTCCCAGTCTGTCGGAACTTCATCTCTCTACTGCGCTGTACGCCTCTGAACGACGTCATCCCTTTTGACAAGAATATAACCCTTCATAAGGCAACTGGTTGGTCCATCGTAGCCGGTACCGTTGTTCATGTCGTTGCACACATGGTCAATTTCTACAAACTGGCCGCTTCCATGAGTACTACTCCCAGCCAGCATGCCGTCAATTTTCTTGCGGTCAATTTCACCACTGGCCCCGGTGTGACTGGCTGGATTATGACGACTGTTCTTGGAATTATGGTTTACTTTTCGATGGAGAAGGAACGCAAAGCAAATTTTGAGCGTTTTTGGTACTCTCACCACCTGTTCATTGTCTTCTTTATCAACTGGCAGCTTCATGGGATGTTTTGTATGATTAAACCTGATCGCCCGCCTTATTGTTCGTTCGACACCATTGGTGTATTCTGGGTGCGTTCTCTACTTTGTCTCTACTTATTAATAGAGTTCTCATGGTATAAATAGCGGTACTGGCTGGTCGGGGGTGTTATCTGGATCATTGAACGCATTCTTCGAGAAGTTCGCTCTCGACACGTCACTTTTATCTCGAAAGTCATACAACATCCTTCTAACGTTGTGGAACTCCAGATCAAGAAGGAAAAGACAACGATCCGAGCTGGTCAATACGTCTTCCTATCCTGTCCGGAGATATCTTACTTTCAGTGGCATCCTTTCACCCTGACCAGTGCACCAGAAGAAGACTACATCTCTGTTCACATTCGTGTTGTTGGTGACTTTACAAGTGCTCTCGCAAAAGCTGTCGGATGTGATTTTCCAGACGAAGTCGACAAGGATAAGGACGTCGCTCCTGTTGGTGGAAAGGTTCTTGGCACGAATACTGACCCTCCGTTGAACCGTACACTCCCTCGTATTATGATTGACGGTCCGTTTGGAAGTGCTAGTGAAGACTATCTGAATTACGAGACAGTCATGCTCGTCGGTGCAGGTATCGGTGTGACCCCGTTTGCCTCGTCAGTCTTCGTTCCATCTGTCCTTTTCGTATATTAATATTGTCTCATTCAGAATTCTTAAGTCCATCTGGTATCGCATGAATAATTTGCACAATTCGAAGCCCACCCGACTTTCCAAAGTCTACTTTACTTGGGTTATCCGAGACTACGCTGCTGCCGAGTGGTTCCACTCCCTTTTACATGCCATTGAAGAGCAAGATACTCAGAACAGGATTGAAATCAACATCTACCTCACGGCTAAGATGAAGGATGATGATATGGCTAACATATTTGTCCGTTGACTGGTTTTTGCTTGCCATTTGTTAATAATGACCCAAACAGGTTCAAGATGTTGGTGCGGAAAAGGATCCTATTACCTCACTCCGAGCACCTACTCATTTCGGTCGCCCCAACTGGAATCGAGTCTTCACGTCACTTTCCCAAAAGCATCCTGACTCGGATATCGGTGTTGTAAGTATCTAAGTTTCGTATACTTTTTGAACTCATCTAACATTGTCCAAGTTCTTCTGCGGTCCTCCTGCTTTATCGAAGCAAATTCACCAAATGTCGAACAAATATTCTGATCCGAAGGGAACTAGATTTTTCTATGGAAAAGGTGAGGTTCATCTTTTTCGTTTGCGATGCCCATTTGCTCAGCTTCTTTGCAGAGAATTTTTAGTGTACTTGAGTTCAAAGGTTGAATACTTCTATCGAAGTTATGTTTTGTATGTTTTGTTGACCAACGTGTTCATTGTATTTTGGGTCTTATCGTCTTGATCATGATCAAGCACTTAGTTGCATTTCTAGTCTCTTACATAGTAAAATTTCTAAACAGAAACCACATGACAATGTATAGCCGGCTATCGTTTGCAGGTCATCCGGCGTATTAGAACGACAATCCCGGCCACCATTGAGGTTCTTGGAATACAAGCTAACAATGGCTCCTGAACGGCGACTGAACCGACTTCTGAATGAATTGACGCCAACGCGGGAGACCATCGGCACCCTCACACTGGGAGACATCGTTTATGACGTGCCAGCTTCGCTTGTACCCTCTCGTCTCCCTCATTCGACATCTCTTCTCGATGTCGATGATCCTTTTAATTTGGACAATTTGCATTTTATGTTGCAGAAGTATCTTCTCGGCCAGGATATTTTTTTGGTCTCCGAGCCTGGACCGTATGCTAGGAGGTTGGCGTTGACATTTGCGCGGTGTGGATTTACCTCACGTTGTGCTCCTTGATGGTTTTATTGAGTGCTCTCATTTTCAGTATTATAAACGCAGAATACGAGTATATTGCACTGCACAGAGATGTGGGTGAGACAGAGTTGAAGCAGGTTCGTGCGACATATTGTGCTATTTGAATTGTGGCTGAAGATTTTAACAGGGCAGGGAGATTCGAAAGGGCGGAGACCTCATCTATGTGGATAGTCCAGCGGTAAACGCGGTTAAGTACGGACGTTTATTGATACTGGAAGGAATAGAAAAGGCGGAACGTGGTATAATGCCAGTGCGTATGTATTCTTATGGCAGGGTAACTGACATACAAGCGATGAACAATTAGATTCTCAACAATCTTCTGGAGAACCGAGAAATGTAAGTTTCGTTGAAGCATTTGGCGCAACGCGAAATTAAACCGTGTAGGAATCTGGATGATGGGACCCATATTATACATACCCATAGATACGCCCAACTCGAAGCCACCAGAGGGAAGATTTTCATACCCGCACATAGAGATTTCCGTGTCATTGCTATTGCTGCTCCTGTCCCGCCATATCCTGGTCACCCTCTTGATCCTCCCTTCCGGAGTCGCTTCCAAGCACGCTTTATAGATCCACTTGGCTCGCAGCTTGCTCTTCAGCACAGTTCATCGAGCCAACCATCAGCCCCCATATTCGACAAGTTGCGCGACCTCATTCTATCTACACAATTAGCTAGCGAATCACGAAGCGCCCTAGAAGTCGTTTCGAAGTCATCCCTTCCTCCCTTCCCACAGACAGCTTTGATGAAGCTTCGATCTCTTTCTGACAAGTTTCCTCCTCTTGATGAACTGAGTCCTTCCCAGCTGGCAAGACTTTTAGTGACTCTTCATCCCGGCTTGGTTCACGCCCCTTTCCAAGCCTGGGCTATCCTTACTAGACAAACAGAAGCTGCAGGTCTCGGAGAGCTTGGAAGCCCTGCCATGTCCACAATTGAGGAAAACACTGGGTATTTCGGTTACTGCGTTGCTGGAATTCAGCGCTCAGGGGATCATGCTGCTCAAATCATCTTTAGCTCCCCCAAAGGGAGATCGCCAGTTACACTGATCGTTCCTGCCGGTCCAAAGAAGCTTCGACCATTTCCTTTCGTTGGAAACGTTGATTTTAACCCGTCTCCTAGATTCATGAGTACTTTAACCTGCTTCTTGCAGGCCCATGCCCTCGGCTGGGACATTTCTTTAATCCCCCCTGCTTTACCATCGACGGCATCGACCTCAACTTCGACTTTGATCAAAGTTTTTGGTCAATTATTGGGATACGAGGACGAGGTGATTCATATGTACAAGGAGCTTGGGGGACGAGAACTCGTGATGCGGAGAAGGATTGATGAGGGAGGTGCGACTTCTTGGGAGCCGAGGTATGTTTTGCTGTCGCTGTCGCAACACATTTAAATCGAAGTTATCGCAGCAATTTAATTGAAGGAGCCTGGGCCGGTTGTCTGGTGCATCTGTCCGGTTTGGATGTCATTGGACCGACCGCAGGCTCATTGTCTCGGATTCTTCAGGACAGAGAAATAGAACTGTGGGAGGGCAAACGGATCGTCACCGAGGCATCACCCCTAGAGGTATATAACTTATTCCTATCATCATCCGTTTTCTGAGTCCAAATAGGTCAAGACGAATAGACTGAGCGTTGTACATCCGTCGTTCCGCGTTGTTGCGACAGCATCGAAATCCCTTCTCCTGAAGGACTGGCTGTCTAACGAACATGCCAACATGTTCTTCCCCATTCTGAGTCAACCTATGGACGCAAAAGAAGAAACAGCAATTCTCGAGGCCACTGGTTGTCCTCGAGAGACCACTGATACGCTCATCGTGTTTGCAGACAAATACAGACGCGGTGTGTCCACAAGTCAAGTTGTAAAAGACCGCAAACTTGGGACAAGGTCCCTCGTTAGGATCGCCCGTAGACTTGCCCTGTTTCCGAAGGGTGATGATCTCCACAGAATTATACAAGAAATACTTCTGTCCGAATTCATGCCTCCCGCGGAAAAGATAAGACTTGATGTTTTATTTGAGGATTCTGGGATACACAAGTCTAGAGTTCCTGTAGGTCTCCATCTGACGGTCACGTTCATTTCTAACTTATTTTGGTAAAAGTTCAATCCTAGCCCATATGTGGAGGACAATCACCTCACATTCCCTGCGGCAAGCGGCTCCGAAGGGAGTACTGGACACGAAATTTCTATCCCTTTATTTAATCTTACAGAAGACACTGAGGGTGCCGCATCCCATATCCCTCACATGGACTATTTCTACGATAATAGTCTCCAGACAGGCCTCATGAAAGATATTGCTGTAGATTTGGAACTGCTTGGGGAGCATGTTATCTTGTTGGGTAATCAGGCAAGGACTTTTCCCATTAAATAGGGTCGTATGACTAATTGTCAGTATATTTAGGGTGTTGGAAAGAATAAAGTTGTGGATAGGTGTGTCCTTTTGTGAATGGGATAACAATATACCAATTCGTATCTAGGTTATGTCAAGTAAAGGACGATTCATTCATAGGATCCTGCCTTTCACTCATTCCGTTATCATCCTTAGCTGCTCAGGCGACCACGCGAATATATACAATTACACCGGGATACCACAGTGAATCAGCTTATGTTTACCACTTCCTTGGAGGGTGGAATTATTAGCTATACGGATTCAGCACTTTTGCGTGCCATAAAATTTGGCCGCGTCATTATCATCGACGAAGCTGACAAAGCGCCAGAGCACGTAGTTGCCATTTTCCGGAGTCTAGCGGGTAAAGGAGAATTGTCTCTCGCTGATGGAAGGCGAGTGAGACTGACCAAGGAGCGAGGCGGAGATATCGTCGTCCACAAAAACTTTAGGCTCATTCTGTTAGCCAATCGTCCTGGGTATCGTAAGTTATTGTGACATCCAGCTCCGATGATTGGGATTAATTATCTCGCCAGCTTTCTTAGGAAATCATTTTTTGCAGGTCTTGGGAGAAAATTTCAGCATCCATCCTGTGCCAAACCCAGATCAAGAATCTGAAAGGAAGCTCATTGGTCAGCTTGCTCCCGAATTAGACCCAGACCTAGTCTTACGTCTCGTTGCCACTTTCCATGACTTGAGGAGAGGTTACGACGACGGGACACTGGGTTATCCGTATTCTTTAAGAGGTTTGTGATTCTTACCTTTGGTTTTGAAGATATTCATAACTTTGCAGAGCTGATTAACCTGGTAAAGCACATGAAAGCATATCCGTCTAGCTCGCTTGGAGACGCTTTACGCAATATCTTTGATTTCGATATCTACAAGCCAGAGACGATCGATAAATTGTCTAATATCTTGATTCGTCACGGGTAAAACCTATTCTTTGCTTTGCCACGCCTAAACTCTCATAAATGAGGAAGCTTGCAGGTTCCTCATGTTGGCTTGGACGCTGCTCGGGAGTCTGTCAAGGACAAAGTAAAAAGTATAGGGTATGAACCTAAAGACATGAGCCTCCTCGGCCCAAAAGAAGGAAAGCATGACGACGAAGAGCACTTTGGGGGTAACACGTTCGCAGGCGGTGTAAGTATTGATTTACTTACGGACTCTTACGTGGAGAATTCTCACTTGAACTCCGTAGACAGGCGGAAGAGATACAGCTGGTCTTGGAGGACGTGGAGGATACAAGCGTCTGTATAAAAAGGGCGATATTAAGCAGGTATATTTTGTGTCGTTTCATCTATACTATTAGTGCACATTTCATGTGGAATTCAGGTTTCAGATGCGTTGAAGGGGAATATCACCGATGACATCCGGGAGAAAGCTCGTGAGATGGCTAGGCAGGAGCTGCGGCACAAACTGGAGGAACTGGACATGTCGGCCACTGAGGCTCGCGGTTACGGCGCATTGTTGAATGCTACTCAAATCCATATGGCAGCTCTTTTGAATCTTTTGGAACGTAAGGAATCTCACAACCTCATTTAGTATCAAATTTTCATCCCTCACAAGATCTTGCTGCAAAAGAGGATGAACGTGTATGGGTGAAGCGTCAGATCGACGGAGAGCTGGACGATACCCGTTTGACTGAAGGTTTGACTGGGGAATTAACCGTGTACAAACGCAGAGGAATGGAGAGGCCTGAGCTTGGACGGCCGCAGCTTAAGTATGCATCGGTGAATTATAACCATTCCTCGTGCTTATATTCAAACCAGACCGAAGAGAATCAAATTTATATTTGACCTAAGTGCATCAATGTTGGCATCGTTTTTCTGATTTGTATTATATATCTCACATTTCATATCAGGTACCGCTTTCAATATGATGGACGTCTGCAGAGGAGTTTAGAGACAGCTGTGATGCTAATGGAAACCTTCAATCGATTATTTAGAAAAGAGAAATATGTCTGGGATGTGAGTTGCTCTACTACAGTACAGCACTTGCCCTGGTGACAGATTCTACAGATGTGTGGTCATTCAGGTGACGACCCCGAAATTCCATTAGTCCTGCCAAACGATCCACCGACAGAACCGAAACAACGCTGGAAGGTTACGGAGAAAATGAACCTCATTCCTCAGTATGCCATGGCAGGGGACTATACTGGTATGGTCCTCACATCCACATTTTGCTCTTTGTTTGACATCACCATAGTCGAGGCCATTAAACAAGGGGTGACAGATGTTGCTAAATATGATGCAGGTGCTGTAGTTTTTCAACCTTAAATTCAAAGAAGTACCAAAATGACATATTAACCTAGATGACTGGTTTGTCATCGCTATCACTGTAGCCGTAGTATCTGCTTTGAGCGTACACTTTTGCTGATGCTCTTCGTAGGACGCAAACTTTAGGAGATATGCGATCACTCAGGAAGACTTACATAGGGCTTTGAAGTACAATCCCAAAGTCAACACCGCTCTGATTTGCATCGGCGAAACCGCTGAGGCATCTCGGCATGTATTTTACCTATTTTCGAAACACCTCTTATTCACGGTGTTTTGGTAGGGTTGCAAAGAATCTACCTGGCCTCGCCTTCTGCGTTGCGAACACCAATGATATTCCTAATGTTCTGCGCAGTATTTTATCCACAATGGTGGATCGTTAGTTATGAAAGAACTATGGATTATTGTAATGTATATGTGTCTGAGTACAGAATTGATTGATGATTCAGGCATGTGACGTTGTGATCATTGATTTGAACTTCAAATGAATTAATTCAGCCTCATACAATACGGCGAGCTTCGCAATGGCATATTTCTTCGCGTCGCCCATCGACGTGGATATCAAACTTGAAGGGGAAGAGCTACGGAAACAAGTCGAGATGAAGCTGGAGAAGGACAAAACGGTTCCATGTCCAGTATATTACGATGGGGACTCCGTAACCGGACAGGTGTGTATTTGAGTGCGCACAGTTGGGTTCGATATTCTCAACACTCTTAAGGTTACAATCCGTGTCCGAGATGGGAAGAAGACGACGCACGAAGGTATTAAGGTTGAATTTATCGGCAGCATTGGTGTGCCTCATGCTAGCACTGTTATTCCGAACCTCAACCTAATTGACCATATTTCAGAGTTGTTCTATGACCGGGGTCATCATCACGAATTTCTTTCATTATCTCAGGAACTAGCGGCACCGGGAGAGATGAGGCAGGCCCAAACCTTTGATTTCAATTTCAAAAATGTAGAAAAGCAGTTTGAGAGTTACCAGGGAATCAATGTGAAACTGCGGTACGTCTTTCTTTGCTTTGGTCTGTTACGCTGGACGATCTCGTTCTCTACTTTCAAGGTATTTGGTACGGGTGACAATATCCAGACGAATGCCAGACGCAGTGCAAGAAAAGGACATCTGGGTTCATTCGTTCCGAATGCCTCCCGATAGCAACAACTCAATTAAGATGGAAGTCGGAATAGAGGACTGTCTACACATTGAATTTGAATATAACAAGTCGAAGTACGTTCCCCGCAGTCCCTATTGGTGCTACTTCTCAATTTATTGCAAGATACCACCTCAAGGATGTGATTGTAGGAAAAATCTACTTCTTGTTGGTACGGATCAAAATTAAACACATGGAATTGTCTATTATTCGTCGGGAGACAACTGGCTCGCCCCCTAATCAATATAACGAGAGCGAAACTATCACCAAATTTGAAATCATGGACGGCGCACCAGTGCGGGGTAAGTCAATGCAACGAAGTTCATTATTCATCGTTTAGCAAAAATTTCAAAGGGGAAACAATACCTATACGCTTGTTCCTAGGAGGTTTTGACCTGACGCCAACATTCCGGGACGTTAACAAGAAGTTTAGCACTCGGTATTATCTTAATCTTGTGCTCATTGATGAGGAGAACAGACGTTATTTCAAGCAACAGGTATGTCCTAGAATTGTCATACTTTCCAAAGCAATAACCAACTTTACTCTTCGTCACAGGAAATTACTGTGTATAGAATACCAGAGGTGAGTCCAACTGGTTGTGGGCGTGTTTCCATTGCTGACTTCCGTTGATCAGAATTAAGAAACTCTGTGGTTCAGTATGCGTCTATATGCTGATCGGCTGGATGTAATTCGTTTTTGTAAAGTTGTGAATGGTATATCAGGTCATACCGTTTGTTAGGATACATAAAAGCGATTAATGATACAATGGGAGAGACACGAATAACAATCATCAGGAGGGAAGGTGGGTATGTATTTACTAACCCCGTCCCGTACAATTACGAATTATTTGGCCTACTCTCTCGACGCTTGTGGAGTTCTTTGTTCGACTTGCACGACCTGAGGTAGGTTGCTGTTTCTAGGAGGGATAACAATGGGCTGCACGGAAGGGTTTGCCTTCGGTCGCATTTTCATATACGCAGGTCTGATTGTAGCTTTCATCTGCACTTCGAAACGCGAATTAGTCGAATTAAAGGGAGCAGGGCTATCCCAGAGATCCGCCTGTTCATCAGCCCCGACAGACTGATGTCTAAATGTTTGTCGGTCAGATGGAGTTGGAAGCCTATGGGATGACAACAGTGTTGTCGGCGTCGCAGTAGCCGTGAAAGGCTCCGTTACATTTCCTTCCAAGCCCCGAGTGGAATATTCAAATCTAGCTTCCCTTGATTGCTGTGGATGATGACCAGCCACGGGAGTGCAGTTCGCAGTTGATAGAGGCGCCCGTACTACGTCACCATGAAGACGATTGGCCGTTTCAAAGGAAGCTTGATGTCCGCACGAAATCGTCTCATCTAGCGAGACGCGAATGGTCTCCAGCGATTGCGTTCTACGTGATCCGCCGGTAAAATGTATGTCAGATGGCGATCCAACTGCCTGAGAACACATGTCAATTGAATCAATGTCGTAATCTTCTTCAGGGGCACCAAAGGTGAGTTGAAGCGGATTTTCAGGCTGATCGACCGAAAGTAACAGGGGAGGACCCGGAAATTGGCTTGCAAATTCCTGGACGGCTTGAATGGAATCGCAAACGCTCTTCGTAGAGATTGACTGGTCTTCCGTGGGCTCATATGCACTAGAGGATGTATCGTCAGAAAGTCTCTGTCTCTGTCTTGAATCTGGCTGCGATTGTTCAACAAGCGATTTACTGGCCTGGAAAATCCTCGCCTTCGCTCGACGCTGAGAAAATGTTCGCCTAGGAAGGGAGACTAATTCAATTGGAGACGGAACCGTAGATGAAATCGAAGTCGTTGAAGTTTGGCTTCCCTTCTTTTGATGGGCGAAAGGGGGATTTGGTTTCTGCAATTCATCTTCGTCTATATCTTGTAGCGCCACATTCCATGACTGTTGAGATAGAGGATCTTTCGCAGAAGCAATGGGCTGTTTCTTCGGCGACTTGTTTTTTGCTATCCCGTTCGAACGACCGCAAAGGGCGTCGGCGGTGACGGCCGGCTCAGGTACCTCGAGGGAGGAGAAACGCATCTGTAGTAAGGGTGGTCCACCCTGCACATCGTAGAGGACCGTCACGCGTTGCTTCGCCATTTTCTCCTTCAAAGTTGCAAACTGCGTCATGCCTTGCAGCCCAGCCGTAGCGCTGCCCCCTGCTGATTGCATGGCCGACAGACGTTGGCGTTGGGTGAAGGTGAGATAATGAGACCCTCTCATGCCGGCCAACTTCGCTACGTCCACACGTGAGGACGGTGCGGTACCGACTGCACGAGAAGCTGTGTGGAACTTCGTGGCAGTGGGTGAGAGCTCCTGGAAAGTGCTCAAGCGAGGACCAGATATCATTCCCAGCCTGGAAGATCGATGTTTCGGGTTATTACCTTTGACTTGTTTCTCCAAATTATCGTAATTTCCAACTTTTGTTGAATCACTCCTGATAGCGAAAAAGGGTCCATAAGAATCCGGGTTGTATGACAAAAAAAAAAAAACACACCGCATGCTCAAACCTATACATAGGCAAGCCCTGCTCAAGGATCTCATTATCCTCCTTGCCAATGCAATCCCAAATGAGCCGCCCGCGAAGCCTAGGAGCGATTCCAAAGCACCAAGTTTGACACCCGCACTGACCCATACAATTCCCCTAACTTCGTGGGATGCGGCGTCATATTGCTCGCAATTTCGCTGTGCCAAAATGAAAACAAGGCGATAGACAATAAAACAAAAAACGGTTGCTTGAAATGCTGTAAGGATCCCGAGTGTGAGGGAGGTGAAAACCAGCCAAAGCGATTCATCACGTCCAGTGGAGAAGTATAAAGAGTAGAGTGTGCCAGAAGGATTGGAGTCTGAAGACGAAGAATCCGATTTCAGACTCGGAAAAGTTTGTTTCGATGAAAACTCACTGATCGTCAGTCCAACAACAGAAGCTATTTCATTTGTGGCGACAATTGCAGGTAAGGAAAAGAATAAGGCCACCTGGGCAATAATCTTCACATAAGGGGGAAGGATTTTGAAGAGCTCCCCTCTTGCGAAGAGGTAAAGAAATAAAGTGTACAAGACGAGAGGTAAGAAAGATGCAATTCCTGGTTAAATCCGCAATCAGTTATTTGTGATGACGCGACAGGGTAAACAAAGGGGTACCTATGGCCATATCAAAGGCATGGAATCGTGATAGATTGACTTGAGACGTATGAGGAAGGGCCAAAAGAAGCTCGAGCATTGCAAGAGTGAAATAGACCCATCCCTCTGCCGACAACAGCAAGTGTCTCCTGGATACGGAACAGTAAGAAACAAAAGAAAATCATAAAAACAAACACCCACCCCCCGAATCCCTGTTTAAAGAATAGAAAAGAACTGGAAGTGGCGAACTCCAATGCCACAGGGATGATCAAAGCGATGTTTTCTGTTTGCGTAAGTGAAATACAACGTAGGATTGGAGCTGATGATATACAGATGGATCCCATTTGTTTCTGGTGTTGAATTCAAGCAATGCAATTATTAATTGAACCTAGTCGCATTATCAAATTGAATTTGAAGCAATCGGGATAGGGCTAGCCTGAGATTGAGGAGACGACGACCAAAGGAGTGGAACGCAGACAGGTTGCTGCAGGTGGTCGACCAGCGCCGGTCAGAGTAGGGAGAAAACGGGAGAGGCAGTAAAGCGGAAGGAAGAGCGTTTCAACAGCAAAGCGATTCTGATATATTGTCCTCCGTTGCCGTGATCAATAATGATCATTCCGGTCCGTCGCGATGAGACCCTTGCGACAGTCACCAAGAGTGTAACTTTTAAATTCAGTAAAAATCTCCAAATAGTGCTGTTCATCCATTCAACGTTCAACGTTCATCCTTTCCAGTGCTCCAAGTCTGGAAGGAGCAGATATAGAGATGAGCATAAAACCTGTACAGATGTTGGTCAGGTCCATGACGACGGCTGTGAACCGTGAGAAACCAACATCACAAATATATTGTCTTGAAAAATGCACGAAAGCAGCAAGTAAAAAAACCCAGGTGTCCCCCTTCAAAGAGTGGAGGAGGGGGTAGTGCATCAACGTCGATAGGTCGTCGTATGCAGGGAGTGAAATTACAGACATAAATTGCAGTTGGGAGACTTGAAAGCGCTTTATGACTAAAAAACACTCAGGTTTCACAAAGTTGCATTTAAAGTAATACCCAACGGCCCTACCGCACGCCAAGAAGTGGGGGCAACTTCAGATACAACATGAATAGTGCACGGGTTTTCTGAGGTCCGGAGTAGACGAGAAGGACTGCAGAACAATGAGCTGTAGACAACAATTGATTCGGAATACCAAAGCCATACTCGACAGTCAAGTCTGTTCCACGATAACCGCTTTCTTCTTCTCTGCTTTTGGCTTGCTTTCGCCAGCCCTGGTGTGCTTCCGCCTCCTTTCCTCCTTGACTCTCCGTGCTTCTAACATCGTCCGTTTCAATTTTGCTGCTTGTTGGACAGATTTCGGCAAATGGCGTGTTCTGAAGAAGGGTAAGCGTCTGTGTTGTGCTGACAGAAAAATCGGGCATACCGCATGACCCGATTGACCTCGGCATCTACCTTCCATCTTTCCTTAAGACTATCTCGGTATTCCATAGCCGCACGTTCTCTAGCTGTGATGATCCCGAGCTTGTCAGAGGCTTTGGCTTTCCATATCCGGACGTTGCCGTCGTCAGAACCTGTTATCACAAAGCGGGCGTCTGCTGAGTATATTGAAGCCGATACTCTAATCAGACGTGTCAAATTAGTACATAAAGGACGAGGACAAATTCTCACCTCTGCATTCGCTTTGTGTGATAAACTTCAGGTGAATGGCCCTTGCCCTCTTGCCATATCCTCACCGTCCGGTCCCAACCCCCACTCACAAACTCTGTCCCCGTCGGACTCCAGTCGCAAGACATGACCGCCGCTACATGTGCTTTATATACTTGAGTTGGGGATGCGAGGTGTCTGATGTCAAATGTGTATAAATTATGATCTTCAGAAGCTAGGAGAATGCTTGTGGGGAAGGTTGGGGACCAAGCCAGAGAGTTTGATTGCATTCGCATCACAATTCGCCTTTCCGCCTTCCCCGTCCGGATGTCATACAATGTGAAGGTGCGATCTGTTCCGATACCTGCGAGAACGGAAGACTCGGACATATTGAAACGGACAGAAGTAATGGTTTCGATCGATGTTGGAAAAGAGAGATCCGAAATCGGCGCGCTTCTGAAATCTGTGGTGTTGATACTAACCATACGGCAAAAAACATTTGAACTCACTTTGTTTCATCCCATACTTGCACGATGTTGGACGCAGTTGCGAATAAAGGATTTGTCCGATGGTGGTCAATTGAGCTGAGATAAAGTAAAATCTGGAAGAGGGACTGGTAGCAAGATAGGCTTACTTGAAAGCGGCCTTTCCAGGGAATACATTTAGAGGCTATAATTTTTTCAATATTAAGAAAAGGGCAAAGGAGAAAACGCGTACGGTATCCTGACTCTGTTGATCTACTGCCCACAGCTTTATGTTTCTGTCTACACCGCAGCTTAGGAGGGTCCGACCTTCAGGTGAGAAACATAAGCCAGAGACTTTCCCTTTGTGGGCATGAGGAATATGAGAAAGTTGCGACCTGGTAGAGAGGTTATGCAGAATTACGGCTGCCCAAATGACCATGGTCAGCGTGTACTACGACTCGAAAAACGGACATACCTCCATCCCAGCTCCCGCTTGCTATTTCTGTAAGCGAACCAGGTTTCCGACATATGACTTCAACAGCATCAACATGGCCGTCCAGAGAATCCAGAAATGGTTTGGCAAACATTCGATCCAATTTCGCAGCGTTCAGGGCGCGGGTTCTCTCTCTCGCTTTTGAAAATGGGTGCATCAGAGGATTCAAATTCCGTGAAAGAGGTGTCGGATCTCCTGATCGCATTGGGAGGTGGATGGAGGGATCATGCTGGAGGACGGAAATCTTCTGTTAACAAGAGGTCCTATCAGAAGCAGAACTGTGAAAGAACATTATTTTTGTACCATTGAACCTTGGAATTAGGATCTGGATGTTTGCATCCCTCTTCTTTTCGAACTCCGCTAAACGGTGACATGAGGATGATTTGTTACATAATAATAATATTAAATAATACACATTTTTGATTGCAGTTATCCTTCTCCGGTCCCATGTCTGTTGAATCGGCCCTTCAGCAACTTGCGTCCTATCGCTTGAAAAATACTCGAGAATCTCAAGATACCTTTGAGAAGGGCCTTATCATTTTGAAGTCTGGAAAGGCTGCTAAACTTGGTGACGAGCGTATGCATGTTTGGCATGTCCTTTTCCATAAACGAAACACTAATAACCAAGGCGTTTTGATTAGAATGGGCATTGCTGGAGCAGCTGGCACTAGCCGCTATCGACATTGGCAAGCTAGATGTAGCAGATGTATGTTTATCTTTTCTAGTCGTCGGGAGGCTCGAGTTAACACTAACCAAGGGATTCGTTCGATAGCATTGTCTTCAGCAACTTGCTGACAAGTTTCCAAAGTCCCCGCGCGTTGACGTGCTGACCGGCATCCGAATGGAAGCGAGCGAATCAACAACTACGGTCCTTAATTATTATGATGAATTGCTCAAAGAAGATCCTACTCATGTTGCTGCCTGGAAACGGCGGATATCTATCCTGCGACGGGTTGGACACATAGACAAAGCAGTGGAAGAATTGAATGAATTACTGGACACTTTTTACCTCGACACGGAGGGCTGGCTGGAACTCGCTGACATTTATTCATCGAGCAATCAGTACGATCTTTATTTATGGTCTGCGGTTTGACATTTCCCATTGATCTCTTTGTATCAAGGTACAAGTATGCTCTTCAAGCGCTCTCGCATGCCCTCCTCCTGGCGCCCCAGAACCCTTTTACATTCCTTCAATTTGCAGAGACGGCATACACATCGGGAGATTTGCCTCTGGCCCTGAAAATGTTCCTCGTTGTCATCGAAATGTATGACGGTGAAGACCCGCAACCAACTCCCGAAGGAATATCTATCAGAGCGTGGTGGGGTGTGAAACTAGTGAGAGATTTTTTCTCCTTTCTGATCGCAGTTAGCGGTGTTTACGGACTTCAAATAGTGCACACGACTGCTCATCTCATCCACCTCGCACAGCTCGCCGTCCAAAACTCCGATTCCCAAGAATGTAAACCTTATCGACGAACTTGCCACTGAGAGAGTTCTCACAGCTTACGGCGGAGAAACGGGCGCTCAGACAAGGCCTCTGGTTTTAAAATGGATGTCCGGGGAAAGTCAACGTTGATAGTTGAAATTGATGACGCTTCTAGAACCAACTGTATTCCTCACTGCATATACATTTGACGTCTACGCAAATCTGTCTTTCAATACGCCCTCCCTTTCGCCGTCTCGTGAACCTGCATTTCAATTTCAAATTTTCCTACTACATGCGACAGCAGCATCTGAGCCCAAGTTGTTGGTTTTCCAGACACAAAACTGTTGGACACAATGAGAGTCTGTATTCTAGCACACCACAAAGTGGTACACATTTAAGGAATTAGGTATAATGATACATGTGGACTACCTTGTGGAATCAAGCCATGTTTAGATCTTCTCCCGATTCCTGTCTGTCTGGGTTTGGCGCTTGCATTGATCCACAGCCCCAAGACCATGTCGGCAACGTTAGGGTCTTAAGAGTCTTTTGTTTTCCGGCGGCCACTTCTTGCCATCTCCCGCCTCGCAACCCGTTCTTCGCGTTCACGCGTTTTCCGTTTCTTATGGCCTCTCCCCCATTTCCGCCGTTCCCACCATTTTCGTCGCCATCCTTGTAAAAAAATTTCTTGGTGCGGCGTGCCTCCATTGGGTGAGCGGGAAATGCGGCCTTCGCTGCCACAGATCGCAAACCCGAGGTAGGGGATGAACTGAAAAGCGCTGACGGAATCGACAGCGAATGTTGGTATAACACGGAGTTGTCGACCTTTAGCCATTTCCTAGCTCCGCCAGCTGGGATCATGGGAGTAGTTCAATGTGACCTGAGTCCCTGACATTTCCTTTTAAGTTTTATAGACTTTGCACATGAGGGTTCTGAGAAGGGTTTATTACGGAACAAGTTGACTTGCAGTATAAAAGCTCGCCCTTGGCTCTCGAAACTCGGTCGCCGGAGTTTCAACCCTAGCTAGTCGTATGACCAGAAACCCTCTCCGCCGACTCTCTGTCGTTCTGAAGCTCAAAGAGGCTTACCCAGAGCCTGTTCAAACCACCCCCGATGGGCCCTCGATTAGCAAATTTCTGGCTGCTGCCAAGACGAGTTTCTTAAAAGATGTCAAGGAGGGTGCAGCGGACCACTGGACAGTGGTGATGGGTAACGAGGCTGGAGGTCTGTCATATAATTATTTTTTTTGGACTTCAGGACAATCGGTGCTTAACCTCCCAAAAAATATAGATCTTGACTCGATTGCGAGTTCCATCGCCTACGCATGGGTTTTGTCAGAGGTCAACAAGACCCCCGCTGTACCGCTCATCCAGATCGAGCGCCCAGACTTGTATTTACGCCCTGAAAATCTTTACGCCCTCAAGCTCGCTGGGCTTACAGACTCGCTGGATGAACTGCTCACTCTCACCGAAGTCTCAGAGTTTAAGCCATTCCCATCGTACAAATTTGCTCTAGTGGATCACAACCGCCTGGGTTCGACCTATTCTCTGAATAATCCCAGGGCAGAGGTGGTGGCCATCATCGACCATCACGAAGACGAGAAACTCTATCCGAAGGCCAGTCCGATAATCATCAAGCATGTTGGAAGCTGCACGTCCCTCGTGGCTACTCAGCTTCCTCCTGAACCTCTTCCAGATCTTGCGTTGCTCCTCTTGACTGGCATTCTCATCGACACAAAGGGACTGAAAAACTCCAAAACAGAACAAACAGATCGGGATTCTGCTCTCTTCCTCACTTTAAAGTCTACGATTGCGAATTCCATTCCAGGTCTGTCCGATGTTACACTGATTGACATTCCCAACCTCGATATAGTTTTCAAATCCAAGGCGATTAAACACCTTACCAAGTGCCTTAAGGACAAGAAAAGGGACATTTCGGAACTTAGCGGTTTTGATCTCGTCCGACGTGACTACAAAGAATATACCCACCCTCTCCCATGGGTTGCCGGTTCACCATCTATAAAAGTCGGCCTCTCCACGGTACCTTCCGCACTCAAAGCCTGGGCCACAGACGGCGAGCTGGAAAAAGCAGCCGTCAAATGGATCGAGCAGCGTAAAATCACCGCTCTGGGTGTTTGCACCTCCTGGAAGAAGAAAAATGGCAGCAAGAAACGCGAGCAGGCATGGATTATTCTTACAGGGCCTGAATTGGCCGGTATCGCGAATGAAGACCTTACGGCCAAAATACTGGCCAAGCGTCTTTGGGCAGGTCTGGAGGCGTCTAAGGCTCCGAAGCTCAAACTCAAGAAACATAAAAAGTTCAGTTATTTGGAGGAGGGGGAAAACCTACCTGCGAAGTCGAGAGCGAAGGCATACAAGCAAGGCAATGTGAAGGCCAACAGGAAGGTTATCGCACCTCTGGTCAAGAGCATCCTTGAAGACGCATCGACTGGAGAGTGAAAGAAACGATCGACCAAGAATTAGGTCGAATACTCTAACGAATTTGATCTTACTTATGATTTTTTGCCTCTTTCGTATTCTCATGAAAATGTTGTTGGTTCAGATAATGCAGTTGTAAAACTAGCAAATAAATAGGGGAAGTCTTATACTGGAGGGGTGTAAACAATGTCCAAATAACAAAGATAAGATCATCAACGAGATATCAGATTTTTCGGGTCGAAAGCAGTCAGCTATTGTGATCAATGAGCTGTAAAGTCTCTTCAATGAACTGCTTTTACGCTAGAGAGCAATTGGAATGAGTGTTAGAACTTGAAGCTTGAAGTCTTACCTCTGTCCAAGAATATTTTGCGCCTTCAAAGCAAGCTCATCCATGCGACCATCCCGAGTCTTGCGTTTGCTTTCCACATCTCGAAAACATCCCAATGTTTTTCGTGCAGACTTGAGACCATCTGTCTAAACTCTCCCTCTGGGTCCCTTTTCCATCGCTCATATATCGGTCCTGGAAGGCCTCGATGCTTGAGATGTAGCTACACAGTAGGAGATCAGTTGTCTGGCGTAGAGAACGGAGGAAGGGAAAAGCAGTCCGGCCTTACGTGTAATCTGGAAGCTCGAAACCCTGTTCAAGGTGTGGAGGATCGCCAGGTAAGGCTCGAAGAAATAAATATGGCTTTGTGGTCCCGTCAAACTTGAAAAATCGGAAACAAGTTCCATCCCAATCTCCTAAGGATCAGAATAAGATCAAAACTAATTCTGATAAAGATATTGAAATATAAAGGAACACACTTTGGATGAGGGTTCGGAACGAGTATTCAGAAAAGTCATATTCTTGGGTTATAGACTTGAAGCTTGAAGAGTGAATGAAGTTCGTCGGATGTGATCACCTTGTTTTCTTGCCCACGTCTTCTCTTTTCGCCCGTCACCGTCTGCACCTCTATGACTTCCATCTCGCTGGACTTTCCTTCCTCGGGCTCTTCCTGAGAAAAATGAACGAGTTTACCTTTACCTTTATCCTTCTTATCATGGCATCATTGGTTTTCTTCTCTCCTTGCGAGTCAAGAGTCTTCGCTCTGATGTGATTTTCCTCATCTTCTCTGGTGGCTGGGAAACAGTAACTTCTCCCATCCTTGTCGTTTCTCCGTCCTCATTGCTGTCAATGTCAACACGGTTTGATAGTTGGTTCACAGAAGAATTAGCGAACTGGGCTCGGTCGAGTTCAGGTCTACCAGTAGACGCGACTGGGCACATCAGGAAAGTTGCACTTAAATTGACTTAGATGACTGAAGCCAAGTGTTGTGATGACAACTTTGATCTCAGTTTGCCATACTGGTGTATCATCTATTCCAGTCTGTTCCTAAGGTGCTTGAAGGTCGCAGATATGATCTCGTATGGCCATGTGAAGATATCATTGTCAACATGACTCTGGACCGACTGCTATCATACGAGCTATTCGGAACAGAGTCTAGTCTTACATTTTCCTCGGCCTTGCTAGGTAACTGATAATCCACTGACTACTCCGTTATCCGAAATTCTACGCCGCCTGTGTTTCTTGGTTCTCTACCACCATTATGTTCACTAAAGTTGCTAAACGTGTCGCGCGTCGGTCGATGCCAGTGCAGGCTGAGGAGGTCCCACCGAGTATTGAGTTACCCTCCCAACGACAAATCGTTGATTGTGCGCCTGACCTTTTTTGCTGGTGCGACTTGCAAACACCCTTTCCTGCTGTTTCTTATGGAGGGTACATCAAATACTACAAGACTCGATCGACGAACAACCATGCTGATCCACCAAGTTATACCCCTCGTCTTGCCAACCTTTCGCCAGCATCAGGTTATACCCCTCCTGTATCAACACCTTTATTTCAGAAATTGAAACCGACGTTACCAAAGATTTTGCGCATCGAGACTGTTGAACCAGTAGTGACCCCCCGAAAAGCGAGAGGTTTCTCTTTACCTCTCCCTGGGGAGAACAGCCGACGGTCTTCAAGTCCATTCGTCTTATGGAAAGAGGCCGTTCATGTCCTTACTCCAGATACCGACTCTAGTGTTGGCAGTCACTCAAGCGAGCAAATTGTCTCCGAATTACCTCTTGCTACCACTGGACTCAGGCTTCCCTCGTTGGGAATCCCTCGATCGCCTTCAAAAGGGTCCTCAGACTCATCCTCTTCGGATTTTGAATCGACTCCCTCCTACCAACACTCACGTCGAGATTCTTACTCCACTTACCCTGACACGCCTGCGACCAGTTACAGTGAATGTGGAGTTGACCATTTTTCAGCAATCGTTGTTAAAGCAGGATAACGCACCCACGGCGGACAAAACAGCAGTTCATCTTACATGACGGCGAGAAGCGAATTTTATCAGAGTGGTTAGTAGTGAGGGAGTTTCAGCTTGCATTTTATGTTCTGATTTTCTTATTACTACAAGATGTGTAATACGCCAACTATCCATAAGAGAGGATAAACGCTATTTCAAGTCATGTGCTCATAGACGGACCGGTCACCGGTCTCATTTCCATTTTGCATCGCTTTTGCACCCGGCAAAATTTGTGGCCTCCAGCAGTGAATAGGGAGTGTTTTAAATTTGCATCAGGCAAAAAGTTAGATTCCGAATGAATTCTGCATTGATGCAAAACACAGTACATCAGGAAAGTAGGATATTCCTTAACTGACTGAAACCATCTTAAACCACTAAAACTCCTGAAAATTCCTGAAATTACTTGAACTTTAA
>QDKV01005183.1_pt1 | contig 32322 bp, 41 predicted proteins | sample 1861101 | NCBI WGS metagenome assembly QDKV01 (sample SAMN04275158, study PRJNA302643) | Fungus metagenome, whole genome shotgun sequencing project. | isolation source: fruitbody | host: Mallocybe terrigena | place: Sweden | collected 2013 | reverse complement strand
TTTCTGCCAGTATTCGTACCACCATGAGCCTTCGTTCTCTGCCGGCGCTGCCAGAGCCACAACTTGAATGCGGTGACGGAAATCAAAATGATTCCGAGACCTTGAAAAAAAAAAAACCAACCAAGGATCCGTGGCTCAGTAACGGTCATAGCAGTAATCGTAGTTGCTCTGCGGCGTCTTTCTGCGAGTATTTGTTGAGGTCGCAGATCTATTTTGGAAATGCAATGAGTTGTAAATCTCGAGCGGTTCTGAAGAAACTCGGATCAACTTGCGGTACTGCATCGACACATTTTGTTGTACCACTGTAATATTAGTCGTGGACTTCAGACAGCAATAAGATATAAGATGAGACGAATCAAATGCCAGCGAAGGCGTCTTCGATGCAAAGGACCTCGGAATAGAATCGACTGATGATGACAATTCAAAGCATTGTCACAACGTGACAAGAAACCTTTCCGCATCATGGTATGGTATCCCTGGGGTAAAAGCAAAGAAAATGAGGGCGACACTGCACCAAGTCGAGAAAACCGCCAACAATGTTGGGAAACACGAGACGCTTATTTCACTTGTCTGGACAGAGTCTTCGTAGTGAAATCCGGAGATGAAGGGAATGCCAACTGCGTCAAAGAAAAGGCGGCGTACGAAGGGAGTTGTGCGAAGAGCTGGGTATGTTTAACAAATCACCTCTCCTCTCTCTTTCTCTGAAATTTCCTCGCTTAGATCGATTATTTCAATCAACGACGTGTTATTGGAGAGGCACAGAAGGAAAGACTGGCGCGGGTGAACGAGGCTGGAAGAAAGTAATTCCGAATGGCGGTTAGATTCCTATAGGTGAAACGTTGGAGGCATAACCAGACGAGAAGTTGACCGAACGTTTTGTTCCTAGTCTTGTACTAGTCGTGAAGCACTCGCACCCTTTTGAATTTTCTCGCCTGACACCACGGTCCACCACAACAACCAACAGCCATCTATGTAAGACACCCAGGCACCAGGTCCAGCCTTACCAGTCCAGGTGCAAAACTATTGTGACACATCTGCCTGCAATCAGGCTCAAATGTTGATGCCATGTCTGCTTAACTTCCGTCACAAAAGGACTCATCCAGATTTACTGATGTAGTCAGAAGCGGACAGGATGAGTATAATAACAACGCTTGCCCTCAACAAGTCTTCAACCAGGTCCCATCGGACCCCATCCCATCCCATCATTCTACAGCTTGGCAGTGCAACAGTCTCTGGTACTTTTACATCACAGGACGCGGCCATATCTGAGGTAAGTAAATTTGCCCAATAGCACTAAGACTCATTAGCTAACATGGATTGTTACAGTCACCCAGCGAGGCCAACAGGGCCTTGAACTTTGCATCAGAATCCATCGAACCACATCCCGTCATGGCACAACCAGCAGCCGCTCACCCAGCGAGGCCAACAGGGCCTTGAACTTTGCATCAGAATCCATCGAACCACATCCCGTCATGGCACAACCAGCAGCCGCTCAAGAGGCTGACAGGGCCATAGCAGAGATCTTTGATGAAGTAGACACTTGGCGTGGAAAAGTATGGTCTACCAAGATGGCAGCTAACTATTCAAGATTCAAGTCATATCTGGAGCCCAACGTGTCCAGAGAATTTTGCAGTGTCATGTTGGACAAGAGTAAGGACCCTAAGGTTCTTCCCTTGCATGTGGAATGCGGGATCGCCGCAATTCTAGGCGAAATCAAGGCTTCGGACTTGTACTACCGCTTCGACTTTCTGCTCCGTTACTTGGAGGCGCACCCTGATAATAAGACAAAACCAATTCAGACCTTTATCGAAGCAATTCAACAAGATGTTAAAACCCGGCGACATTGGCCAATCTCCACCGAAGAGGAGGTAGGTTCACAATCTTTCCCCTCCTTCATTATTATCTCATTGTTTCTACTAGTTCAAATGTGTTTGGCACACGCTTTCGCATGCCCTTGATTTGCCCTCCGAACTCAAAGGTCAAGCCAACAGTTTCCAAGGACCAATAGACAAAATTTTCAAACTTCCACGGTCCAAGAACACACCGGTTTCGTTCTCGATAAGCCTGGCAGACCTCGAAAGTGTCGAACTCAGAGTGAAGCCGACTACCAACCATTTCCAGCACCTGGTCATTGAAGGGGATGCAGTGAATATCCTCGAAATGAATTACCATACCTTCGAGAGGTTGGGCATAATTAAAAACAATAGGGCAGCAAAGTATGTCGTTCTCTCTCAGACAACAGTGTATCGCTTGATGTTAAATTGCTTCATAGAGCGCTAGAGATAGCAAGCCTTGGGGATGAAATTTTAGCGTCGTTGCATGCACTCTATGTTAAGGACAAGTTCTTTGATAAGGCTGAAGCACTGCGAATTTTCTCATTCATGGGTGATAGCCAAATTTATCGAGCTGTAGTCATTGCTTTCTTGAACCAGAGTGCCAGCAGCACGCAACCCAAGGTATGGCATTCATATTCTCAGCAAGATCAAGAGCAACTTCAGAACCCATTTACAGGTGCTTGCGCATTGAACTGTTTCTTGAGGTCGCGGATCAAGATCCTTGATCCGCGACCTCAAGAAACGGTTCAATGCGCAACCGCTTTTCTTCTACGGAGCTCTTCTCGCCGTATTCTTTGGAATCTGTACCGTGATCCAAACGGTTGCCTCGGTCTGGTCTCTTGTCCTCGCTCTGAAAGCCGCATAATTGTAGGGGTTCATTGTCTCCTGAGCTGGACCATCGTTATCTTCTTTTCTTTGTTACCTTTTTGTCACCACCTATTTATAATATATACCTCTATTTTTCCTCGGGTCGAGGGTCGACATAGAAAGCGAATGGAGGTGGCGTTCAATGAACTCATTATTTTTGGTGTAAAAACATACTTGTGGGAGTATTGTCCATAGAGAAAACTAAGGATGTTTGTCTGATGCGCGACATAATGAAATTCTTGTCTACAGTTTGATGAGCCAAGGTTTTCCTGATTTGGGTTGTTTCTTCCTCCAGACTTGGTTGCTTTTTTTTCTCATCCTGTCTTGAATGTCTTCATGAATCTGCTAAATTTGAATAGAGTTGGGATCATATATAGAAGACCGCCAACGCATTATATCCATTGGAATAATGGCACTTTATTCCGTTGCCAAGTCGCAGGGAATCCCTGAACCGATGAACGCCTCATCGTATCACCCAAAGGTGAAGCTGAATTTGGCGCTCTCTGACCCTGTCTTCGTCGCAGGGACGTATGTTTCCGGGAAAATGGAGATGGAGTGTAGAGCGGACAAGGGCATGGGCATTGGTATCATGATGGTGGACCTGTTTGCCATCCAAGGTCTTTTTGTCTTTTTATTCTCTTTAATGTTTATTTTATGATTGACTGTTAGAATTATCCTCTCGTGACCATACTGCTACATCGACGTTCCTCCATTCCCGCCGTATTTTTCAAGGACCAGGTCTTCCGCCTTCAAACGCCGTACACACTCACCCATTACCAGGCGAACCACCTCTGCCACAGCACTATCACCCAGCCCGTCGGGGACACAGTACATTTTTGTTTCGCATTCCACTCCCAGGGACATGCCCTTCTTCTATAAATTTTGCACAGGGTCAAGCAAAGGTGCGGTATGAGCTCCGCGCATCAGCTGGGGTATATTGGAAAAACGAAAGGAGGTCGGTGCTGAGTCGAAAGATTGTGGATGTTGTGGATCGGTATCCAATCGAAGAGGTTATTGCAAGTGGCGGAAAGGAGCCTGAGGGGGTGGTAGTTGGCGAGAATGGGAAGTTATGGGTGCAAGGGAAGGTCCTTGGCAGTGTCGTCGTTGCTGGTTCTACCGCCTGTCTTGAGCTGCAAGTGAAGAATCATTCAACAAAGAAGGTTTTGTACCTTTTCTCCCCCTTTGTTAAGGTGCTCTTTCTCATTTCCTTTTCGTCAGAATACATCTCTAACACTCTCACTAACCCGTACACTATACCTACCGTCCTCTTCTACCAACACGACACAATTTCCTCATCCTGTTCATCTTTCAGACACACTAACAACGGTCCCTTTCCGAGGACCCGAGTACATTATCCCTCCAGGTGCTGAGGGTGTTGCAAACTTGGTATTTGACGTACCCAAGCACGCTACGGGTGTTCGAGGTGGTATTTTGGATGGTGAAGAGTTGGAGGAAGGTGGACAACCAAGAATCAGCGAAAGTCTCTTTGAGGTCCGATGCAAGGTTGAGGTTAAACTAGGTATGGGGATGGGAAGGTATGTCCGGCATTTTCATAAAAATAAGTAATTTTGATAATCTATTCCAGTAAGGATATACGATTAGAAGTACCTATTGATGTCGTACATCCCCGAGCTTTGCCTCCGCCAAACGAGCTAATCGGGTCTTATGCAGCGCCTACTTCTCCTGATCCATATTACAACCCCACTATGATGCCATACGTTGACGCAGCACATAACCAGGTCTGGCTCCCGCCACCCGCAGTGTACCCTCCTTATGCAAGCCCCTATTATCCACAACAATTCTATGGAGCACAATCCCCACCTCCTCATCTTCCCATGTCGCCTGCACCTCAGCCCATCGCAACTCACACAACAGGCTTGGGCTTAACCTTGGGCATGCCTTATCCTCACCCTCTGTCCCTGAACACACTCCCAACGCAAGCACAATCATATCTCCAACCGGCAACTATGCCTCCTCGACCACTCAGCGCGGGGCCTGTCGCGAGCGCATCGCAACTTCCTCAAAGCATGGTACCAGGTTTACCTGCGCCAGAAGTGAGCCCTGTCCGATTGCTACCTTTGCCTGAGCATACGGGAGGGTTGCTGGACAATACGAGTCATGCACAGGGTCTGCAGTCACCTTCACAACATCAGGCATCACCCTCTTCGGGAGGGGGTTACACGCCAGAAGAAGGTAAAGGCGAGCGTGCGCTCCGCGTTAGCCGGCATTTGAAGATGTCCTCTCGTCATCGGTCTGTGTCTCCTTTGAGCCATAGATATCCTTTACCACAGCCCACGCTGCAAGAAGGCGAAGGCGAACTAGATGTGGACGTTGGTATGCTAGGACTACGAAGAGCGACGAGAATGTTGCCAGTACCTCCGATGGTCAATACAATCGGGACAACGATTGGTGAACTGACGCCCTCATTTTCTACACCACCATTAGTAACTGCACAGCACCTACGACAAGTTACTGTTGTACACAGTCCTCGCCCGCAATTGACCCCTAAACATTCTTTCACACGAGATAACGCACCAGCCAAGAGCGAGCGTGTCGAAGAGCTCGAAAAGATTGCTGATGTCTTCGTGAAGAGGAGTGGGAATAATTTGTCGGGTGATGTACCCAAGGAGGTGGTGGAGAAGGTGGAGGAAGAGGTCAGGGAAAGGGCGAGAGAGAAGGAGAAGGAGCAGGAGCAGGAAGATAAGGTGATCGTGGCTGCAGGAGGGAAAGACGCGTCGCTTAGGAGGAATAAAACACTTCCTGGACCTCCGGACGAAGTGGAAGTCGGGTTGGCTTTCATGGACTCCTTGCCCTTCGACCAGACGCCGCCTACGCCTACATTACACGCGCTCTCCGTGCGCGGACGAGATAGGGACAAGGAAAAAGAAAAGGAGAGAGCGAGGGAGAGGGAGAGGGAGAGGGAGAAGCACAAGGAGCTTCTGCAGGAACTGAGGACTGAGAGCGGACTTGACGCGCTGGAACGGAGACTCCTTAAGGAGGTCGGAACGAGGAAAATGAATCCTCCACCCAGACCGGATGTGAGAAGTGTATTGGGTGTGACTTCCCCGCCTTTGCCGCCTATTGAGCCGGTCGATTTGTCAAACACGTCAAGTGCTGTTGCAGTGGATACAAGTTCAAGTGGGGGTCAAGGCAGGAATGGAGGGACAGTACCGATTCCAATACCTGTGAGGAGTCCTGAACCGTTGAACGATTCTGCGATTTCGAGTTTGACGTTGGCAGGAGCGCTGGGTGAGGATGATGATTCGGATGGAGGGAGGACACATAGGGCAGGGTCGAGGTCGAGAGGTGGATCGTTGGATAGGGGGAGATTGGGGTGGAGTAGTGGGAATGGGAATGGGAATGAGTTCCATCGGCATATGCGTGAGAGGGCAGAGTTTACCACGAGGACCCCTACGAAGACACCTGAAAAGGAGAGAGAGAAAGAGAGACCTTCGAAAGAAAGCAAGGCGAGCCATCACCGAAAGAAGGGAAAGTCTGCGGCTGCGAAAGGCCGTGTGGCTGCATGGTTGGGACGTATCGATGTGGGCGTACCACCTCAGGAACAGGTTATACCGCCTAGTCCGAGTGTAGTACGTGCACCAGATCAGGTGCCTGATTTGGACCTTGAAGGAGCAGGCAGTGGTGACGATGGCGAGGTGCTTCCAGTTCATGAACAGAAGGATAATGAGAAAGGTCAGGAGACAAAAGTGGACACAATCAATGCAGAGCCGAATCCACGCTCGTCTGGATTTGTGCCTATCTCCACCCCCAATAGGATTACGTTTCGATTAACCGACGTGTCGCAACCTCCGATATTACGAGATGGTACGATATTTGAGGAGGCGAGAAAAGTGCAAGCTTTATGGTCCGCTTCAACCTCACCTGCGCTTGCAGAGACACCGACATCTGCTCAGACACAAAATCCACAGAGGCAACGGGCTGTTCATAAGTTTCCGATGCTCATTCCTCCTCTTGCACGTGCTCAGTCGATCAAGATGGATCGGAGGGTATCGCCACCTTCAACGAAACCGATGCCCTCACTTCCAGCGTTGAAGGAGAACAAGGATGTGACGGATAGAGGAGTACCGCGAGGTGGTGCGGGACCGATCATGTCGTATTCAGCTGCTGCGAAGAATGTGTGGAAGCAGGTTGATCGAACGACTGCTGTTGGTGCACTTGTAACCGGAAGAGTGACAGACACAACACCTCTGGCTTCGACGGCTACTAGTAAGCCACTACCTTCAGGGCGATTACCCGCGTTTTCTCCTCTTCAACCACCTGTTGACCCAGAGGTTAAGTATGACATCCGCTCGGCGAGAGGTGGGAGGGGTGGCAAAGTCATGACTGTAGCAAATCTTTGGGCCTCTGGCGCTATAACGAACCAAGGCAATAGTAACTTGAATAATACAGCTACTAACGAGAAGGCGAGGCTTGGTATGTTTGAGGTTGGTAAAATTACGGAGAGGAGAGAGCAAGAAGCGGACAGGAAGGAGGGGCGGAGAATTGAAGAAGAAAGACTGAAGACAGTGCAGGAAGATGAAAAGAAACTGTTGAAGGCAACCACACCGAGCAAGGATACGATGCCTCTATTGAAGACAGGTAAAAAGCTTTTCTCTGCAGCTCTGAAGGCACCTGCTCCTTCCGCAAGGTCCGTCGTTGGCGCTGTTCCTACCGCTGCAACGAAGCCTATAGCCGAAGGGAAACCTGGTCCACCACCTACGGCAACCAAGCCTGTTATTTTTCCAAACTCATCCCCTGGCGCGGGGCCGTCGAAACCTCGTCTCGAAACACAGAAACGACTGGATTCGCGTAAAGTATTTCAAGCACCGAACATGCGTTCTTCCAACGCTCTTCTGCAAGACCGTCCAGCCACGGCGATGTCCAATCCTGGTCCAGAGAGACTTGGACGTCCCCATGTCCCCGAGGGTAAGACTATACCGGTGTTTACTTCCTTATCGACCCCTTCGTCTCCAGACCTCGTTTCAACCGGTGGTGGTTCGAAGCCAAAGCCTGCGATTATTATACCCCCTTTGACCAACCCCGCTACGGTGGTGTTGTCATCCTCGCATGCAATTCCGCATCTATCCTCTACGGCGTCTCTTGCCCGACCACATACTTCCTCGTCTGCTACTCCCTCCGCTACAGCTGCCCCTCGTCCGGGGAATCCGAAGCTGCCTGCTTTAATATCTGCATCCACGCCAACACCATCACTGGTGCCCTCCATTCAGGGAAGGGATTCTAATCCAGCACTTACTTTATCTAACAAAGCTGCGGACTTATCATTCGGACAAGCGAGGCTGAGAGACCTTATCAAAAAATATCAAGGATAAAGACAGGGTTCATGATTTTTTTTAAAAACTTATATTTTTGGTACTCACGACCACTGCGATCTCAATTTTTCTTACCTTATCTTCTGTTTTGTTCCTTCTCACATTGAGAATGATTTCGTCATGCTTACATTTCACCCCAACAGTTATTATTTAACCCCTTTTCTCCAATTCTGCATATGTCACTTCCTTGCATTACTGTTGAGGTTTTCTATTGTATCTTAGTGTATGATAATTCCATTGATTATGTGATATCGTAGTTTTTGCCAGTTCACAATAAGTTTGGCTCAAATGGAAACCCAAAAAGAATGTATAGCTAACATTGTGCCAAGTGACTCTGCAAAACATTGGGTAAAGTCCAAAGAATTTGAAATCCACAATTGTAACGATTCGATCTTATTACTACAGCTAAATTCAAATTGATAGAGCAGCTCAGTTCCCATTTCAGTAAGATAGGGCTCATGCACGCTCGACGAGCCTTCACGTGCAGTGACAGACTGTGACCAAGTTCGCACAGCTTAAAAGCTGATGTTAGTCTACTTTTTTCTGATGATGAATGGACATACTATTTGCTTTTATGTGTCTTGTAAAACTTTGATGGCTCTGGGTTGCCAAGATTTCGAATGTTGGCCATTTTTTGGAATGTGCTGACACCACTCAATGACTTCCCCTCGCTTGTTCCTGTGTCCCATCGAGGGAAAGACAACGTTCTACAATTGTTACATGTGGTCGAGGATTTATGCGTCGGGTATGTCATCATCTTCTCCAGTGTTGAAAGAAATTGTAATCGTACGCTTTGAATGAATGTAAATTATACTTGAATGTCAGAAACGAACGCGGAGAGCTCGCGGCCCGAGAAACGGTGACGGAAATTTCCTGGTATTGTTGCGAGTTGCACTCGTCGCTCGACACAGACTGTTTTGTCCTCTCATACCATGTCGTAGTACGTGTGCTTATTTTTCTTGCATGGATTGAATCTAATGGTATTACTTTTTATTTTAATTTCGCATTTTGGTTCTTCAATGTCCTACTCGTTGGCAACAGCACCGTCTTTGGCCGTGCCATTAAGAATGAATATCTCTCACTCGGAGTGCTAGCAACTGCATTTGGGTCAGCGTACCTCGCCACGCGAGGTGGAAAAACGAGTGCACCTGCCAAACCTCAGACGGTTCAACAAGCTAAGGAGAGTATACCTGTCCATGCCTCATCATCGTGAGTGATTGAACGTACGTTCAAAGAAAATATTTCATTTGCTGATGATTCTATATATTGTGTCCGTGGGTTTTAGAGAGGAGGAGAAGTTGTCAGTGTTGTTCTTGCAATAGGGGATACGCATGGATATTGATAATTTGGCATAGCATTCTGAACTTCATCAAGGAGGCTGAGAAGGAAGAAGGAACGTCTGGACATTGAATTTTCGATCTGGTGTTGGATCACTAAAAGTCAAAGTGACTACTCTGCTGCTCTACTTGTGACGAGACTGACGACACCAGTAATATATAGATTTGCTTTCTGCTTACCTCCAAGCAGTTTGCCACAATTATTTACTTGCCATTGCATATTGAGTAACTGGCCAATCAATTTGTATTTATGTGCTGGAAGAAAAGACTTCGACACCTGGTGTTCACACTGAGAATTGGTATATTAGTGTCAAAGCGTTCCCTCTGTTTGCAAAGACTAGTTGGTTGCCCTCACCACGGTATACGTGCCAAGATATCAACAACTCAACCACGATGCACTTTATAAATAGTTCTTGATCACAACGAACCGCTTGACAGTCCTCTCGCGAAGCCTTTTGTTTTCTTCGTATAAGGTCGTTGTCAACCGCGGCGGGCAAGGAAAAACAACTTGAACATAGACGAACGCATCATCAACATTCCACCATTCATTTTAACAGCCCTCTAGCACGGCCGCAACTCTAACGTTGGACTCGGAACAAGCGTTGCTATGATGGCAGGCGCGTCGACTCCAGCTCCTCGACCTTTACACCTGGCGTCAGGTTCTGTCGTTAGCTCTTCAGGTTGGGCTGTGCCGTCGGACTCGCTTTCTCATAGCGTACTAGCAAGTTCTGCTGCCACCGGAACTCCCTCTACGCAGATGGCGAAAGCATTTTCTGAAAGTGGATCTGACTTTGACACGCTTCAGTCTCCTCCCCGAATGAAAGCCATGAAACGCCAGTCTACTTCTCATTGCAGACAAAAGTCATCTATCTCGTACATTCATTCTGAATCCAACTCCCCCTCGTTTCGACCTATGGATACCTTCATGAAGTCACCTTTATCGGCGTCACATAAGCCCACGTCTTCAGTTGCTGAGAGCCAGGTTTCTTTTTCTGAACTTGGTAACTCATTCAACGGAACCATAGTACGGAACAGTGCGGGGTCGACAAAACCAATGAGAAGTCTTGACAGGTCGAGCATGGGATCGTTCCCGGACGATCCAAAGTTGACGGAGTTTCTGAAGAATCTAAGAGAACGGCCTCCGGTTACACTAGCGGAGAAGTGGGTTTCGCTTTGGTTTCGCTTTTAATCCTTATTGCATAAATTTATCATTTTCATAGACATGCAGAATTGCTGCATTTCATTGCCCAGAAGGAATCCAAATGTCTCGAACTAAGATCTCAGCTTGCTATGCACGAAGCCGAACTTCTTCAGCGTGAGTCCCAATTCTCCTTGAAAATCTCTTGGAATTAATTGCAAGTTATACTTTACAGTAAAACGTAAATGGGAACGTATAATCAATCGCGGATTTGACAAATCTCCTACATTATCACCCACTTCCCAATCTCTCCACTCTCCTTCTTTATCGCCTTCGTCCTTGACCAGTCGATCTCTTACTTCAACACCTCACGAGTCGAGTTCACACTCAACATCATCACCATACCTCCCCCTAGTATCTCCTATACCAAGCACACATACGCCGATGTTGGAAGGTATCAAAGAAGGCGTGCAGGGTGTAAGCCGGTTCATTGCTGCAGGACTGGAGAGTATCGCAGCTGGCTCATCTTCTTCGTCACATTTGATGGAGGTATCTTCCTTCTCTCAACCGGTTACGAAGTCGAATAAGAAGGGGTCAAAGCAAGGCCATGGCCAGAACGAGAGTCAGTCGTCGTCATCAACGGCAATTTCTATCTCGACAACCGCATCGACATCTTCGGACTCTCGTACCAACGCTACGTCTATCGAATCCTTTTCATTAGATGACTCTTCTGTGCCTACGAAGTTTACACCAATTTTTTCTGAACAGGTGACTGACGCTGATCCAGTCGGCGTTGAGACACAGGATTTCTTAGGTTTCAGAACACCTCAAGATGAACAACTCAGCACGAGCAGCCCTCTTAGTGATCGTAGTGAGCAAGTGTTGATGGTGCACGACACGGGTGCAACGCCGACAATGAGTCCTAATCCTGACTTTGAACGAAAGCGGATGAAAGAAAGGAAACGGCGAGGGAACCTGAATGGTAGTCCTCCTGCTCGCAAATTCTGTAAATCTGAAATAGATTTCGATGCTTGGCAAATTGACATCTCGAATGACCTATCTGCAAACCTGGATAAGGACGACCACCCCTCGAAACCTAATATGATTGGTCAACATTCGAGCACACTAAGGTCGGCTCCGAAATCGCCTCCTTCTCTCGCGCCTATGTCATCCATCCCTGGTTTGGCGACCATAGGCATGGCTCCTACCACCCAGCAATTGAGTTCCTGGGTTGGAAATATGGGTAAAAAGCTGGGTGAGATTAAGGGTAACACAACGTCCGTGATCCTCTTTTCATCAGTCTTTTTATTTTATTTATTTTGTTTTTTATTCGATACGGCAGGTTCGCTAAGAATCAAAAGAGAGCATCGCTCCTACTGTCAGATATGCAGAACTCTCTGGTGTCTGCGTTAATTCCACCAACGGCTTTACCTGCTTCCTGGGGCTCGTTGTCTGTGTCTAACGAGAAGCGACCAGCTTCCGCGACCCCTTTCTCTTCTAACGCCTCAACTTCACAATATCACTCTAATCGGCCCAGTCGCCAGCTGCCGAGATTGTCGGCGTCGCTCTTGGATGATTCTGACAGTGAGGCAGATTTTACTAATGGAGTGGGAAACTCCACAAAAACACCTGTTCTCGTTCCTTCTCCTGTGGCCGACTCTCCCTTGTCTGCATCTGGGAAGAACCCAATTCAAAGTACAAAATTGGAGAAGGGGAATATGGGGTTCGGGGTGGATATCGATGATGAATGGAACTGGTAAGATCGACGAATGGCAAGTCATCTTTGGGCAGGCGTGATCCGTGTCATTCAAAAGATATTGTGGTTAGTCTGTTTCCTTTTTTTTTTCACTCCTGAAATTTTCAATACCATTTGCTGACGCCAACCGTGTTCCCAATTGGGCAGTTTAGTTATTGACAGCAGGAATACAGATTTCATTCCTTTCTCGATCGCCGTCTGGCACGACACCACAAATATGTATTGAAACTCCTGCACCTCGTCATCATCCGATTCATGCATCATCTAGATACCTTTGATGTTAAATCATATTTTACAGAACTTTAAATTGTGCTTTGCCGACAATGTCGAAAATAACGACATGTGGAATGTATTTGTGTTTTGGTGTTGGATGACAAACGGGCGGTACCCGTATATGCATGTACTTACGACAAGGTCCACCGAGGTCCATTGCTGCCCAAAAAAGAAGGTCTGCACCCTAACGATGAGTACTGGGTTGCGATCGTGACGTGCCACAAGAGTGGGATCCGGCGAGCATCACGTTTAGATTGTGAATTGTCTCTGACTCCTGAGATCTGAGGGCCTAGCCAGATTGTAATTACCCTAGACTACTCCTAAGGATTGTTTTTGTCCAGATGTCAAATTATCTAGGTGTTGTGGAATTGAGCATCCCGCACGTGGAATCAATGTCGATAATATTTTCTTTGAACCGGTGACAGCACCACTGAAGGATACAGGGATTACTAACAAATGGACACTCAAATGAATTTAGGATACGGTAGACACTACTAATAGTTCGCTTTTTTTTCTGTCAGCGAGAAACATATAATGCGAAAGTCCAGAGGGCATATAGTACAAACGAGATTATCTTGTCCTCGGACGAAGAATGAGATATCCTAACAATTGGATCGGTCAATTGCTATTTGGGCCATTTTCTTTGATGTCTCCTCCACCAAATCCTGCCTTTGCAGTACCTTCTTCCATTCCCGAACCCTCTTGGTCCAGAATAATTTGTCGTCTTTTCCTTCGTCCCCTCCGTACCAGATTCCGGCAAGACCACCGTAGAGGGCACCAACGGTTGACGACTCCCCACACAAATTTACGGCCATGACGGCACCTTCCTCAAAATTTTTAGTGGTAAAGAAGCAGTACAACGCTGCAATGGACGTATCGTGAGCATGGTCGTTAGTGGGAAGCATGGAAATAGGAGGGATAGTGTATGGGAAGGTTCGGCTGGTGCTAGAGATCTGGGTGCTTGTGATGAGTCGCAGAAGGGGATGATGCATGAAAAACCAGTTTTCGAGTTCTACTTTGTCTTCTGGTCGGACAGGCAAACTGAACGGTAGAGTCAATAATTGCCGGAGTCGGTTGCTGTGCAGTGGGTAGTTTGCAATTACGTCTATCAACGATAACTTGTTAAGTTTTCGGTTTTCTGCGTCGTCTGCGGATCTGCGCGGATCGGGGTACATTCGATCGAGGATCACAGCGATCAGATGGGCGAACAACGAGGAGGCCTCTGTGCACATTTGACTAGGGTGAGTTATCTCGCTGCTGAGCCTCGCGTAAACTTCCGCCTGGTCTGGTTCGCGCCAAAAGGTGATACCAATTGGAAGGGCGCGCGTCAGGCTCGCACTCCCGCAAGTGTCAGGATTGTCGCTCGACAACGCGTTTCGCACCAGGTAGAGTGCGTGATAGGAGTCGCTGTCATTTTGGGTGAAAAGTGCAATGGCATTCTTGACTTGGTCTTTGAGATCGAAGCAAGCACCAGTGCAGGAGAGATATCCTCGAACCTTCCAATCGCGGAGGGCCCTGATTTGATCTGCCTGGCTGTTTTCGACGTCTTCCGTGATGGCAAGGGCAGAAGCAACGCAAAGCATCATTGAGGTATCATCCGTCCAAGTTCCTGCAGGACGATTAGTGGTAGGATGTGGCCTCATTTCGTCGGTGACGCGTAGCTCGTCCCGTTGTTCAACTTGAAACGGACTACCTAGCGCATCGATCATGGCAGTCGCAAGAAAAGCAATCCGCGTCTTTGTCTCGATCGGCGCTACGGTTGGAAACTGCTCCCGAAGGGGCTTGGTAAATACCACAGCTGGAAGAGGGTCAGATTTTTTACCCTTGGTGAAGAGTGAGCCGAGAGATGGCATGGTAGCTGAGAACAGAGCGCAAAGGGGTGCTGAGGTGGATGCTGTTGGTCGAAAAACACTGATTGCGTTTTATATTTTTTCCTCCCAGCGACAAAAATTGGTTGATCACCGGACCATACGCCTATCCTAGAATTGAAAAAGGATAATTCATCCGCTTTTACTGAACTATGTGATATGAAAATAAATGATGGTCATATTCGGTTGAGTGAAAGACTGGACATTAAAGAAACATGTAGCCACTGAATTCAAGGCACAGCCTTCTTGCGCAGCATTGATATGGGACATATCATATGAAAGGAATTGAGCAATGAGATCTGAAAGATCGGTTTCGGTAACTTACACAAAAAAATGCATCTCTCCGTACTACTCCAAATGTAAAATTTTTAGAGTTGGGCTAAGAATCGGGATCGAAAGTGGTGGAACATGCGTGGCACATGAGGCTTGGTGCATGGATGGCAATGTTGAAGCACGGACGCTAAGTTTGGAAGGTTACTACGCAACCGATGTCAAATCCAATAACGGAAACCTGAATCAAATTGTTAGGAGTAGCCATTTTTACTTTTTTGTCTCCGCTCAGAAATTTGGATCGATCGCCACAACTATACAGTTTTTGGTCTTCCAGCGAGCGTTCTTACTGTAGAAGGCAGGTGTGTGTTTCTGTGGGTCCCCAGGGAATTTGACGCAAGCCTGATAGGGCAAGCCGATTGATCGCGACAACGGCCAAGTTACCAAATGCTCAGACTTCAGTTGTACACCTCTTGTACACCTCCGTGACAACACGAGGCTGATCGCCATGTTTTGTTGTAATAAATTGTTATCGGAATTCAGTATATTATTGGGATATATTTAGGAAGTCAGCTTGAGACTCAATGGATACAACTTAACCACATGATTTTTCACCATTCCTAGCGGAGATATTCCTAATAACTTTGGATGGCTTGAAGATTTCCAATGCTTCATCGGCGCTACCTTGTACAACCGACGATTTGCTGCTTCACCATTTTTTAAATAAATACGTCAATAAATATTAATGGTGATCGGAAGCATTTATCATAACTCAAAGGTTTTCAAAGAACTAGAGTACATCTTATCTGTGCTGTCTGTGCTGCAATGTCCAAAATGGCATCAAATAATGATATTATCTCCACCGAAGCAAAGGCATTTATATTTAAAAGCTCTAGGCTTGACATAGAGATAGTGCCACAGACGTTAATTAACCCATAAACTACCCATTAAATTCAATCTTCCGTAAATACGTAACTATTACCTTCGTACGGTAACGTTGATCCGGCTACATATCTAGGGTGTGTATGCCTCCAACAATGTGCGAAGAGAAAGGTCGTTACAGTCGAACCGCCCATGATCAAGAGTCAATAGTTCGATTGTATTTTGTCCCCATTTGTCCCCGCGCAAGCCAGAATATATTATTAACACTACCGGTGTATGTCACGAAATGTGAACTAATTCCAGTCGGAAAACCTTGTCGACGTCGCCGTGCTCGTGACAAGAAGTACAGCAATGACTAACTGCATAATTTGCTCGGTCGAAGAGATTAGAGTTTGGGGGGCCCATAATGTTCTCCAACGTTAAGACGATGTCGATTCACCCCGGGATCTTTCTCGACATGTACCATTAATTTGATGTTCTTTTTCAAATTCAGGGCTTAAGCACACGATTTCCATGTAAGGACTACGACCTACACGACATTCGAGTCCTAACATGAAGGCAAAGCACGAAGCTCCCAATGTTTGCCATAACGAAGAACAAGTCGGAATGGAAATCTCCGTACCCATTTCAATACAGGGGTGGTGCTTGTCAAACTCCGCCACTGTTCTTTCTTCTTGCCTCGTCCAGACAAACGGGAAAAACTGTATATCGGGCGATTTAGCTTACGAAATAAAAGCTTAGAGTCCTTGCAAAATGTCGTCAGCTTTCTTACCCAGTTTAGTCGATAGTGAAAGCGGAACACCGGAGTGCGCGCAACAGCATTCCTATGACATCCCTGTCAAAACTGAGGCCTAAAACAATCCGCTGGACAACTAAAGAAAAAACGTTCCCATAAGACCCTAAAAAGCGAGATATGATTAATAAGAATTTGAAGTGAGGACACAACGAGAGATCAGGATAACTAGGATTGTCGATTAGTAGGCACATAACGCTGAAATAGCGCTAGCTCGACAGCAAGGTCTCATCACCTTACGACATAGAAGCATAGAATACTTACTGGATATCTCAGATCTCGTGTAGCAGGTGAAGCTGGCCTCGTAAATCAATGACAACAACTCGAATTGGCCAAGCTCTTATGAGTCTCGAGAGGCACAAAGGAGAAGATATTGGAATCAATCAGAAGTTAGACGATGGCAAGCGGAGTTTAGACCAATCGGGCCGCTCCGACGTAGGCGAATTGAAAACCAGATCACATTCAGACGTATATTTTCTTTGTGAGTAACACGGTACAAATTATTCCTTCAATCATGTACAAGAGTCAAGAGTCCAACATCATACAAATAGTTCCGAGATCTAAGTTCGGCCATCGACGAGTTCGAAGTCAAATTTGATTATGTGGCCTTCTTGGGAACCTTAGGAGCCTTAGCGCCTGCAGCGACTTTGGCTGGGGGAGTTGCAAGGGAAGAGGGTGTATTGGCGGCAGGGGGGGAACCGGCGACTTGTTTCTTGGCGGGCGCCTTGGCCTGCAAGAACAACATTGACAAAGTTACAGTCGAAAAAAGGATGGGACGTACAGCTCCGGTCTTGGTAGAAGACGATGTGTTCTTAGCAGGCATGATGGATACTACACAAAAACTAAAGATAAGAGACACAACAATATGCAAGCAAAGGTGAAAATCTACCTTGGTTTGTTTGGTAGAGATGATTTGAAAGTTGAGTGAGATGGAGTTCTGTCGTGGACAGTGGCCCCTTTTATATGCAAAAGGTCGCCTCTACATTGCCAAACGAAAGACGCAAGTGGGAAGATCCGCCGTTTCTGCGGTCATTTTGCTATCCGCCTCTAGGATGTGTATTAGGAGGAGAATTCCGGAGATGAAACCATGAGTGTGATGATAAGCGAGAGGGCGCATTTGCCATTGGACGACTTGGATAACGTGCAATCCGTTTCCGTCAAGGAAGACTCCGCGAAGAGAGGGTCACACACAACATCAAGATTTTCATTCCTTACGCTATTCGTCAGAGATAGCGTCAACGTTGGATGTAGGATGAAGAGAATGATCCGTTATGAAACCTTGGGAATGAAGCGCACAGGCCTGCGAAGCGTTGTAGGACATTTTTGCAAAAGCCGCCAAATGATTTGACTGATCCCCCTCTTATACACCGCATCACAGAAGAGACAGCAAGAGAACCAAGTGAAGTTGCTGGCAAACTATTTTCCAGTAGCTGTCCAAGTGATACCGCAGCACAGTTTCTGACCAGAGACGGTGCAAAAGAGAAATGAGGATTCCACTATCTTTCGTTCTTCGGATTTTTGCGCTACCGCTGGGGATAGCCGGACAATCAGCATCCAGATTGTGGTATTCACTTGAAATTCGCAAGAAAATGGATGCGGAAGAACCTCCGCATTGAAAGAATCCACGGAACTTAAAGGAAACGGCTAGGTGAAAGGGCACATCAAGCAACGATGTCAAAATTGACTCCTGACTCCTGTAATCTTCTTCCCTTATTCTGGGCCGTAAGTACCATATCTTTCAAAAGTTATCCGTAGACCAGTCTGGCAACGATATTGCCTCGCCTCGTTGCATTTTCTGCCAGGTTAGACTCTTATCAAATGGCAGATTGTATAGAATGCTCATCTTACTTTCTCACCGAGTTGTCCTTAATAGTTTTGAGCACATGCACTGTGAATCTTTGAACTTCCTGGCCGCAACTTGAATGGAGACATGATTTGTTTACTAAAAAGGACACGCGCGTCATTTAATGATTTATTGAGGCACATGATTAAACGCGTCTCGCGTGACGTTACTTGACGCGTTGTGTTGGTTTGCACCTCGTCACAGTTGGAGAAACGTCACAGCGAATCTTGTTTTTCAACTTTTTCACGGATGTCGTACTCAGTTCCAACGTCGCCGGCGTTGTCCCGCTCAACAAAAGCGCAGCCATTCACTCCCCAACGACCAATCCACAAACATCAACCACGCTCCCAGTCTCTCTACAAGTCACCATTGACACCTTCGACGAGTCCATACACACCTATTAGCCTTCGCTCTATTAATTCAACTGGGTCGTCAACGTTGACGACGCCGGATAACAGCGGTATTAATTTCAGAAAGCGTATTGCGTTTGCTACATGTTCTCCAGAAGTTGTAAGGAATACAAACGCGAGCAAGGACAAAAGTCTCGCCGACATTGCAGAAAACTGGAGATCTCGTATCGCAACCAAGGCCAAGACCCCGTATTCGTTGCAAGACGATTCTAGCTACGTTGCAGATGAATGTGAGCTCGTATATGCGGTTCTTTTTTTGACAAAATCGTTAAAGATGCGCATATAGCCAGCGATATGTCACTCTCTGATGCAGCGAACGATTCCAATATTTTCTCGAGCGACGGACCAGGTGGGCTTAAAATTGAGGGATGACCCACGCATACTAACCTCCTTTAGAGCTTCTTCAAGCACCCTTTCTGTCAACGCATAAAAGACTAAACAGCGTTCCCACTTTCACGAATCGACCGCGGGCACATTCTCATACTTCGATGCCTTCTCGTCTACAACCCACATCTCCTGCGTCCCGCAAAGTTAATATCGCGACTCACACCTCATCTCCGGCTGAGCAACGTTTGGCGACTTGTCATAATATCAGCGCGAGTCTGATGACAACTCCTCCTCCTAATCGCCTTTCGAGGCAATTGAAGGTTAAAGGGAGTTTGACAGACCCTCCCCAACCCAGGCGTCGTGAGGCTCTTGGTATTGTAAGTCATTAATCGAGAGCTTGTATATATGGCCGACTTACACACTAGCAGGTGAATATTCCGTCGAATAACATTCAGAGTGCTAGTGCGAGTATGACACTAGAACCTAACACATCTCTTGACTTGTTCGACATTGATGAGAACGACATTGAGTACGAACATGATTATCAAGATCATGAGGTTGAAACTTCATTTTCTCAGGATCTAGACGCTCGTCGACAAAACTCTTTCGCATATCCTACCTTTGCCCCACCCATTCTTCATCAGGGGCAGCCGCAGGTATTTGGGCAGTCAGCTTTTTCCGACCCTTTCCATCCGGGTGGCAATATGAATGAAATCTCCAATAATCACCTATTGAACGGTTTCGGAGAAAGCATCGAACACCATTTTCATTCCGCGCATCAACAATCACAACGCCATTACTTCGAGGACATGCAACAATCTGTGGCTGCTTTCTACAACCCGCTCGCCCCTCGTATACCTCCACATTTCAACCAAGTTATTCTTCAGCCTTTCCACACCCCTGCATTTGTTCCTGTCCATAATTCGATCATGCCCCGGCCGGCGTCACCAATCTCCCAGCAATATCAGCTTTCTGGATCTAACCCAATTACAGTGGCTGCTGGAACCTCCGCTGTGAACCCTACTGACTGCTCTGTTTGCCTCACGATCCGTCCTTCGACTCTTGCTATTCTTCAACCATGTGGACACCCGCTATGCTCTGCCTGTTTAACTAGTGCGTTGAACATTGTTGGTGAGAAGGACATGGAATGCGCCGTTTGCAAACAAGGAGTTTCGGATTTCAGATTGGTAATGGGGACATCGAAGTTTGATTCGAGTTTAAATTTTGGATCTGAAGGTATGATAGTTGTAACTGGCATGACGTAGATACTCATTATCCCGAATAGGTTCAAATGGGGTTATCAGTGAATTAGTGAAAACAGGCGAGAATAAATCCAATCGGCAACTCTTCGTGCCTTCGCCTCTCAATTCGAGTTCGTTCGATGACAATGATGATCTTCAGAGTGCGTTTGACTTGGGTCTGGACTTTGGAGAAGTCCGTGCCTCTACTCCGAAAATAGAGCAGCACGTTGAACAATCACTTTCTTCCGATTCTTTTGCTAATAACAAAGGCAATATTAATCAGAATGCAGAAAATGTTGTCCTTCGCATTGATAACGTTCCCTGGGTCAATATTTCTGGTTGTCAACACATTTGATCTTGTTTACTAACTGTTGTTGCTTAGGATATCACTCCTTCACAAATCAGAAAATGGCTCCAACAACCGGTAGAGAGGGTACATGTCCTGCTTGATAGTAAAGGCAAAACTCTTAGCCATACTTATGTTGAAGTGAAGGATGCCGCTACTGCCGGTGCCATCCTTCGGGGTGAAGCTGCATCCCCTCTTGGTAAGAAAGAACGAGGTAGTGTCCTTGGCCGAGGTCGGCGAGCCAGAGGTGTAACTATCACGAGGAGTGGGCAGGCGGAGCTGATGAAAGATGTTCGTAATCTTGTTTATCTCAGTATCCGAGCTTCTGCTTACTTACCCGTTTTCAGCTTTTTCCTCATTGGCGTGGTAATTTCGATGGTTCGCATCCGTCACTCGCTGGCGTTGATAATGACAGAGCCATCGGTGCTCTTGAAGCTGGCCTTCTAACTGAAAACGAGATGGTCGGATTATTGCGCCTCATTCGTGAACCGGATGTCAGTGCATTCGCTTCTTCATTCGCCGTTTTGTTCATATGTCATTTTGTAGTCCCACTTTTTGAAAGTTCCTTGCCTGCCGTTTCACTCTTTAATCAGCCTGTTGATCAAGTTCCCGACGGACGTTGACAGTCGTGTCTTTTGGTCGGCTGCCGTGAGGGATATGTTATCTGGTAAGGCATCTTCTATGAATTACTAAAATATACTAATACAAATTGGCGGTGGCGTTCAGATGCGACTCGCAGTAAGTCTACACTTCTTTCTTCACAATATTTTTTTTACTATGCCTTCAGCTGCTCTTCAAATTCTTATCGGTCGAGTCGCTGAAGCGAAGAACGCTATGAATAAGTTTCTGCACGAGGAGTATACATTAGATCTTGTTATTGATCTGCTCCACTGCGCTCTTTATTGCAAAGGTGTGACCCTTCCTATGTTGAGGAATTTCTATCTAAAGTGTAACATTATAGCTTTCACACCCCAGCAACTTCGTCAGCTGATCGAACTGGCGGAGGCCAATTCCTTGCCCTTGCCATCCAGCACAGTTTCCCGTCCATCTGAAGTTGCATCAACTGCTTCGTTTACTTCAAGTACCCCTGTTGGCGTGGAAAATGCCATCTTGTTAGTAAACACCAAAGTCCAATCTGCACCCAGTAATGCAGATGGATCGCTTGAAGAACTTGCAAAAGAGTTCGGCGTGGATGCTCAAGTCGTCCAGGCCCTTGCACAGCGGCTGGCCAAACTGTGCTAATTCAGAGCTGACGTTAATATCCTCCAATAAAGTACTGTCACTCTCAAAGCTTTTCACTGCGCTTGCCAGTTTGTTCTTTTCCGGATGCTTTCCTTCCATATGGTCAACCCATTCAGTTGATCCTCTCGCTACCATCAGTTTTCGCGCTGTTCTGACTGCTGTTGTCAACTCGTTCACCTCGTTGCTACCTCCATTTCCGCTTGCCTCCGTAAATATAGAATTATCCGTGTCGTTTGGGCTATTGTTTGCTCCTTGCATAAACTTTGCTTTACTGGACGTTTGGACCGTGCCTTTCATTGTCATTCTATTTCACTTCTCCATAATCTGCCTTGGATGGGCATCGATTTTACGTCTATCTTCACGTATCCGCCATGATTCCTTGTTAACACGTCTCGTCAGTCTCCAATCCATTATGTATTTCTTGCCATAACAAAACAATATGATGTTCCGAACAGACAAATGCCATGAATCCGTAGTGTGTATAACTTCAGTATTTCAACTAAGAACCTTCGAATAAAATGGCGGGTGATCGAGATCATATGTTCCTGTAAAATAGATGATTACCACAGCGACACTGGACACTTCTTTACTTCGTCTATGGCACTTCTGAGGAAATAAATCGACCGAGAGGACACTTTAAAAGGGAGTTATATCTCCATAACTCCCAACTAGAATAAAATTGTGGTGGCCTGTGTTTTAGTTTCCTCGTCTATCTGTGTCGCATTCTTAACAAATTTAAAAATGTGTAAGAACAGTGGAAATTATAAGGGATCTTTAACCTGCTTTAGAAATTTTATCGATTGAAATATACTACTATATGGAGTAACACGATTTCCAAAAAGCGTAGTTAAATCTTTCCCAACAAGACTTTTTTTGTGTAACACGTCTCATGTTGGAATCAGTGGACTTACTCGGGTAGAACAGTAGAGACCCCTTGCAAACGTCCAATGTCAAGTAGCTACTCAGACAGAAAGATTGCACCGACTTTCGTAAAGTGTCCGCGGAAACAGAGGCCGAGCGTTAAAAATAATATATTCTACTTAATGTAGAGTAGATGCTTATACGGCAGTAGAGCTATGTAACAATATTGTGTGTCGTGGGGGGTAAAAAAAAGTCTCAAGATATATAAACATAGATTAATAATTATGCGACAAGAGAGTTGGGAATCAAAAACCAAAGAAAAACAGATGATGGGGATATGAGAAACAAGAGGGTTGGAGGGGAGGGTTTGTTACATTTTTGTAACAGCAGTCTTCGGATTGAGGCGATTTTTTTTTTTAAAAAAAAAAGACGAATTTTTGGGGATTTGAGGCAGACTGGCGAGAAAGAGTTCCATTGTTGAAGAAGCAAAAAATATGTTGCAGATTCTTGAAGCAACGGCTGGGGGGTATTATGGTAAACAAGGAGATCATCTTGCATGGGTTGGAAATGCGGTTGAACGGGGTAAAATTTTTACAAAAAAAAAAATTTGTTTGTTGAAGGCGTTGAAGTCCAATGAGTCGCGGGGTTGACGAAAAAAAAGCAATGGTTTTGCGTGGGCCGGGGTCTTGAGGCAGGCAAGAACAAAGACGAGAGACTGGATGGGAAAATGTGGCAGAGGATCTCAAAATCGTGAACGAACAAAGAATGGAGGGCGGTTGTTGACAACTCAGAAGGAAGGTATTAGGCCTCTCATTAAACTCTAAAAGGTTCGATGATGTGCGCGCACGCACGTCGGTAAGAGGGTTGATGGTAGAAGAGATTCTTGAAGGCTTGAACGTTGTGCAGGGCTTGAACTTTGAACCTATCTGAGCGGAGGTGGGGGGACGGTGTTCTTTGAAAAACAAAAAAAAAATCTTGAACAATCACCCATCCGCTTCCAGATTATTGAAGGTTGAAGCTTGACGTCTTTTGCACGTTCGCACACAAACACTTGAGGGGAGACGGGGGGAACTTCGGTTTCACACTTTCACACTGCGCTTCAACATTCTTCAAATCCTTGGTTTGTTCGTTTCTTGCTTCTTCATTTTTCACCACAATCTTTTTCTTGTTCTTGATCATCCCCACTCCATCTCCCCCTCACACAACTCCTTCTCCTATGATCACGCACTCACATGCCCGTATCACTCAACCCGCACAGGCACCTCCACCTCATCATCCTGCTCAAACGGCGCACCACAGTATATGTCGAGCGATAGTACGCCGTGTTTGAGCGAAGCGGAGATGTCTTGAGCCTGAGATGTGAGGGAAGAGAGGGAGAAGACGAAGAAAGCAAGAGGAGTTAGTGAATTAATAAAAGAGAAGGAGAAAAGGCGGAATTAAAGGACGAGTTGATGTTTTTTCAAAAAGTTGACAGGTTGTTGGATCAGACGGGCGTACGTTGAATTTTTGAGGCATTCGAATTTGAATTTTTTTTTGATATTTGATCACGTAGGATTTGTTTGACGATCAAGAATTTGAATTCGGTTCATAGCGGCGTTTGAGCATTTTTGAGGAAGTGTGTTGACGAGTGAGAATAAGGAGAGCAGAGGATAAAATGCAAAAAAAAAGTAGTATTTTGTGCGGTTAGATGTGATAGTAATAATAAGAGATCAGATTGAATCATGACAGACGGGAAGAATATAAAAAATTAAATGGAACAAACCCGTAACCCGAAGAGCCAAAAAAGGGGGAGGAAACAATGACATGTAAAGAGAGGTTAAAAAAAAACGTTGCTTGTAAAATATGAGAAGCAAAAACTCACGGTGGTATGGCTTGGGACTTGAATTAGTCTTCTCATGATCCCAAACTTGCGTTCGCGCAGGTTGGGGTTGGTGATTTTGTTCACACTCAGTCTTGCTGGTTGCGCGTCTCCACCCGCACCTGCACCCGCACCAGATCTCACACCCTCTCTCGCCTCCTCTCCCCACTCTACCCCGCCAAAAGGCGGCAAACTCTCAGCACACACTTGGACATACTTGACGTGGTTGTAGAAACAGGTGCCGAGTGTGATGCGGAGGTGGTCTGGATTCACGCCAGGAACGGAAAGCGAGCATGAGAGGGTGTGAGATTGGACCGAGTAGTGCATGTCAGAAGGAATGGAGTGGGAGAGGTGGGTGCGACGAGGGTAGGAGGGAGGAGGGGGTGGGCGGATACTGATCCTGGGTCGGGCTTGGACTGGAGGCGAGTCGGCGTGTGTGACTGCTTGGAATACACCGGGTGTACTTGCTTGAGGCGAAACACCTTGTTGCTGTAGCTGTTCTGCGACTGCTTGGAATACACCGGGTGTACTTGCTTGAGGCGAAACACCTTGTAGCTGTAGCTGTTCTGGTTGTCGTTGCGTTTGACGTAAACTATCGAAAGAAAGAAAAAGAACATCAGAATCCTCAGAAACTCAAAAATTAATTTTGTTATACATACTCTATCGTTGAACGACCGAAGAAACCAGGAGCTGCGGTCGCTGCTGTCGAAGAAGACGACGCAACAGCAGTAGTAGTAGTAGCAGAAGCAGAAGCTTGAGCTTGAGAACGCGTCGTAGGTCTTTCGACCATCCCACCATGCGAAGTGGTCGCGCTAAATTTGACGCTCTGCTGTTGTTGCCTTTTTGACCTAGACCTCGTCGTCACCTGACGTTGTCCAGTCGCAGACTGAGGCTGAGATGGAGTGGAAACCATGAACGAAGAGGAAGAGGAAGCCTGAGTCGGTTGCTCGTGCCGATAAGGATGCGCGGCTGCGCGAGCTTGAGAGGGGCCAGAGGTACGGCGCATGACTGAAGATGAAGAAGCAAAGGTTGAACCTGGACCTGGACCTGGGGCAGGAGTAGACGAAGAGGATCCAGGCAAGGACCGAAAGATGAGGGCGTCAATGGGGTGGATAGGCCCTGGAGCAATGGGGGAAGGGTTGTGTCGTAGCTGATGAGGTGGGTTCACATGCGGGTGATGCAGCAATACCGGGGCATTGTCAATGGGGGAGGGCTGGTGATGAAAGGGTGTGGGAGGTGTAGGAATGGGCGGAGTCGTTGTATCGAGTGGGGAATGTAAAGACTCCCATTGAGAAAAACTGCCAGTGGGACTGGTCTGTTGCTGTTGCTGTTGCTGTTGCTGATCACCGCCATACATGTCATATGGGTTGGGATACGACATGACTCGTAGTGGTAAAAGGGAAGATAGGATACTCATTTTTGCTGTCGACTTTTATAGGCGCGCAGTTGACTGACTCATCGTTGGAAACAATGGCGGCGTCGCTTGCCACGAGGCAACAAAGTCGGTATCACGTGCCCGCAATTAGCCTTTTTCGGTTCATTATTCCGCGGAATCAGTTCAACGCCACCAGGGTTAAGGGACGACCATACGGGAACGTCGGTCTGCGTGAGGGTTTCTTATCAGAGGCTTAGGTAGCTTCGTAGTTAACTGCAAACTCGGCTATGGCGCAAGGTTGTTTCAGGACTGAGTATTATGCCGTGTAATATTTTACTGTAACACCGAAAATAAAATTTGCTCCCCTATTGACCTTAAGATTTCCATAATCTGTAACATATTGTATTCAAACAGTGTATTGTACAGCATAACACCCCGCCCTCATCATCATCATCCCCAATGCCACGTTGTGGCGTCGCATCTTCGTTGTCGCGGTCATAGGTTCGAGTTAAGACGATGGAGAGGGTTCGTCGTCAGTTCGCAATTTCGAAGGACGGGTCACGGGTCACCATGTGTCCCGCGTATCAATGATCGCCAACTACCATCACTACGGCGCGGAGGAAGGATGGCGGTTCCCGTACACGATAATGATTAATCGTCCTCGTCAGATTTGTGTGCCAACAGTTAGAAACCGTTTACATAATTTTACTTTGAGCCATGGCGGGCATCGGTGAGCGCGAACTAAATAATATACCCAGACACTTTTCCCTTGAAGGGAAGAGCATCTAGGTATATTATGCCTCTCGCCGTCACCTTGGAGCCCATCATCTGGTATTGCGACAACTCAGGCTTTCTGTTTGTAGAAGGCGTCTAAAAAGCTCCTCCAATTTTCCAGAGCCCACCTGGTACGCTCCTTTTCGTGTCCACATTTCCACACAAAGAACGGTGGTTGCATCTACGTAATAATGGAACCCCTTGACAAGGAGATCAGCTATGCGCGTGCCAAGTCGTTGCCCAGTACACTATTTGCCCTTATGTTTGAAACATTGATATATGGCCATAAACTTATCAATGAATGGCCAACGTGCATAGTTTTTCCCCTTCGTCTAGTGCAATATGAAGAGGATGTTTGAACTTCGACAGGCGGTTTCGAACATTACATTACATCCGATAGACTCGAACAACTACCCAACAATGCCTCTTCTCCTACTCTGGATGATATCTCTCCGAAGATTTATCTCATCACGGAAGGATGGGGAGAATCTGGAATTTTGAAAACTAGAACGAAACAAACTAAAACAAAATCTTGTGAAAGTACAAAGGGGGTATAGACACGGTCCTGAAGCAGCAGGGTACTCTATGTATGCGGCCCGGCAATCATGAACGTCCCTCCAAGCGGGTCACCCAATCTAACCTTCTCAGCGAAAGAACTAATGTTGAACAAACTGCGGCTCGTTTCGGGGTTTACCTCCTTCTGCTCGTTGAACCCTTTAGGTTGTTTGAATAACAAAAATATGTATCTGGAAATCGAAAGTGGGAATAAGAAGAAAAAAAAAAGACAGTAACGGTGAAGACCTACCTATGCGGATCCGATGCATCGATCGGATGAGGACCAGTATACTCTGTGACCGCAGGCGTTTTGTTGACCAAAGAACCATCTCCAAGTTCCCCCAAGAAAAAGTTTCCGCCCAAGAAGTGCCTAATTTGAGAAACGTTCGGATTCTGAGGAGTCGGGACGTCTGGGTCGACCATGGCGATGACAAAAGGCCCGTCATGGTGGTCTAATTTGGCCCGCGGGGAGATGGTGTAGGCAGGCGGAAGGGAGCCAGCTTTATGAATCGTCAGCGTTCAGGCTCGGATAGCAGTATCCAAAAAAAAAAAAAGTGTCGCATACCAATTTTGGAAAGCTGCATTCCGGGATGGATAGTAATGGGAGGTAGCGATCCTAACTGAGGGAATGTTACTCCAAGCAACGTCTTCGGATCGAAGGTAATGTGAAGGTCTGTTGGAATCTAGGTAAAACTCATGAAGTTCACTTTGTCGTCTTGAGAAGGATGATAATACGCACATGAGCGCTATCAAAAGCCTTCTTCACCTCCGAGACGTTGAAGTCTGAATTTGCCGAGAGTACGGCAGCTGCAGCGAGAGTCACTGGCACGGAGAAGAAGAATAAGAGATTCATGCTGGGTGCGGAAAGCAGGAGTGGCTCTATACACAAACTGGATAGCGTCGACTCTTTATAAGAAGTTCAAGTTTCAGTCTGCCCGACGGCATGTTTCCGATCGTCCTGAGATATTGCATCATTGACTTCCAGCGAGGCCTCTGAAATATCAGCTCTATTTCTTCGTCTCAAGTGTTATAAAGAAGTGGCCAACGTTTTTCCAGGTTCGATGGTGACCCAGAATACATTGCTTGGACTCATGACTAGTCGCTGGGGTTCTGCAATCAGCGCTACAGTATTGCACCCTATATCATGGGAGTCTAAGGCCGCAATTTGGTGCTGTCATTGTTCCGCGGTCTAATGCGGCAAAGTTATTAACGATCCGTCCATGGAAAGGCAAGTCTTGCAGGCTTGAGCAAAACGACGAGTAGAAGACGCACAAACCAAATTCACGTAAATATAGACGCCTGTAAGTTTGCGTGGTAAGGCATGAGTTCAATAATGGAAGTCATTTTGATGCAGCAATTGCCCGTAGTACGCGAGGACCCCTGATAATACAGGTAGAGGCCAGATCCCTCCAATCCGGTTTTAGTTGAAAAAAAAACCCGGAATGTCGCGAAACGTCCAAATCCGAGGACTCAAATCGAAATCCAACGGATCCTCGATATCATCATCCTCCACCCCAAACCTTCTTCCTCCATTCCCATCCCGTCATCGCTATCCTCAGGCCCATCTTCTTCCCTCTCTTTCTCAGCTTGGATCCACAAACTTAAGTTTCGACCCAGGAGGCGCAATCTGCCCAACACTTTTATTCCCCTTATCGCTCGCGTTCCCTTTGGCTCCTTGACACGACTGTGAAGATTCGTCGTCGTTCCCGTTTTCGTTTCCGTCTGAAGTGTTGGGAGGCATATGAACATCCCAGGTCGTCTTCGGGTCATTTTTTGCCTATGAAGAAAGGGGGGCGCACAAGCATGCTGCCACGAAAACGACAATGACGTCGAGGTCTGCATCGTCGGGTCTCGTTTCATCACTATCTGGTTTCGACTCCATATGCGCCGTTGGCTCCGTCACCTGTACAGCAGCTTGCTCTGACTTTCAAGTGCTGATTCTGGGGTCGACTCAACATTTGAGAAGCCGTACCCTCCGCCGCGCTAGACGATACACGTTGGTTGGTTATAGGAAATTGTAATGTGCAAGATCGAGTTGAACGGTAGTGGAGAACCAGAAACCGGCGTATGCGGATGACGGGGTGGTATGGTGAAGATGACGAAAGAATGATGGAGACAAATTGTCAGCACATGTCGAAGAAAATGTTTATGCAGCGTACAAGGAGGTTGTTGCGCAAAAATGTGCAAATCAACATGTTAACCTAGGCAAAACTACAGCATGGGCGATCGAAACAAAATACCTAACGCGATTTAGAACGTCAGGAATTGTGGAGAAATGACGAAGAACTTACTAGGCAAAATGCGTGAAACTATTTTTTCTGTCTGAGACTTTATGTAATATACAGTAAATTAACTTGAAGTACACGAATCTTGCGGATTTGATAGGCGCCAATTCTGGACACCATACTATGTGGTGAAAAATGACAAATAAATCTCAGGTGTAGAAGCCAGGTTGACAATACGAGGTCCAATTTTCAGGGATGAGGGCAGGCCCAAATAAGACGGTATCAGCTGCAGGGTGTTCACATACATGAGTTTAAATTGTCAACCATAACGTACCAGAGATACTGATGCGAGCAAATTTATTCCCAGAGAAGACCCACGGTTGGTCCGGAAATTGCGCGTTTGGTACGAACGCCTCCACGGTTTTGAATCCTGCCGCCTTCAATGACTGCCAGCCTTCGGTGACTGTCGTTGGACCTTCAAGGAGGAAATCATTCGCTACCCCTGCAAGAGACATCACTAGGACTGGAGGAAGCGACGATGGAGGGACTCACCAGGCTCCCACCAAACGCTGATGAATTCCTTGTCCTTGAAGAACCATGCTTTGTTCTGGTTCTCTGGATGTGGCAGAACGGCGTCTACCATCGTGAATCCGGCAGCCTTTAGAGACGGCCACTGATCAATAATCTTGTTTGGACCTTTGATGATCTTGTCGCCATCGCGAGTCTCTATGCAAGATGAGGGCTGTTAGCACTACAATACATGCACAAGTCAAGAAGCACTGACCGGAAGCGGTGTCTATCTTTACCGTCAATACGCCGGAAAAGATGTACATTTTGTCCTTAGTATTTGGGTCCAGGAGCAACGCATTCACTTCACCAGCGAACCTCGCTTGCTGCAAAATCGACCAAAATTTGATGATGGGATGCGTCTGGGACCACTCGAGCTCGTCACTGATCGACAAAACCTGCGTCTTCGAATAGCGGTTAGCACACAGAAACCACATATAGCTCCAGTCCGGATATACGGGGTCGTACATGGATTCATGGACCCATGTCCCTTTCAGTTTCATAAGGTCTTGAGCAGATTGTCGTTTTCTGAGCTCGGTGGGGGAAGTGGGAGGGAATGGGTGATAGTATTTAAGTAAGCCGTCCGGAATCCTTGGTTGTGGGAGCTGGAAAGAAGATTGTTGATGGCCCAAAGACATTCTGTATAACATCTGTTTCATCGGCTTTTCTAACAAATTCCCGCGATTACATCATGTGATGTAACGTTCGTGACGCTTAGTCCAAGTTGCCAACGTTCATCTCGCCTCATAGATTATCATTATCATGAGTGCGGACCGAGACTCTCTTGTCTTCCGCCTCGGTCTGGATGCGCGTTGGCGGCGATCCTCGCAAAGTCATCAATTCCAGTTAACAGCATATTAAGGCACCCCTCGCGAGATGTGTCGCGAAGATATCGTCGATGACGCTATTGCAAACTTTCAGCTCCCGCATGTCCATCAACTCCTAGTACGATGGGCGGAGCAACACCCGCGTGACGTCTTCCAGGGAGGCTTCCAGCCGCGGCATACCGACGAAGACTTAGGCAATAACTTGGCCTTCAATCTTGAGCAATATATACATCTCGCCTCCAGAGACATGTCCAGGGCCTTCGTCAGTACCACCCGACCACAACGGCACAACGGCACACTGAAGATATACAGGCCAGTCGATTTCGCCGAACCCATTTTCGCATACGAGATCTACATATGCGCATGGTGGAATTGAACCCCACAAACAGTTCTCGGGCCCGGGAGATTGCTTATCCTGCATCCGTTGGGAATTGATCCGTCTTGCACGTGAGCTCCGCAGTAGACTCGCCGCCATCTGGTGGAACGAACAATTCAATTCCAATTCGATTCCCGAGCTCCCACAATTGAGGATTCGGGGTATTCCCCAATACCATTATGACCCCACGGCCTGACTAGCTCCATGCTCATCAGGCATGACCAATCTCGGGCGTTGCCGCCGTAGTTTGATGGCGTAGACTACGGCGTAGTTTCCAATTCCCAGATGCCCTCGCCTTTACATGGACAGATCGTTAACAACTTTGCCGCATTAGACCGCGGAACAATGACGGCACCAACTTGCGGCCTCCCATAATATAGGACGCGGTACTGTAGCGCTGATTGCAGAATCTGGGCCGACTAGTCATGAGTCTAAGCAATGTATTCTGGAGTCTGGACGGGTCACCATAGAACCTGGAATGATGCAATATCTCAGGACGATCGGAAACAGTCGGGCAGATTGAAACTTGAACTTCTTATAAAGAGTCGACGCTATCCAGTTTGTGTATAGAGCCACCTCCGTACCCAGCATGAATCTCATATTCTTCTTCTCCGTGCCAGTGACTCTCGCTGCAGCTGCCGTACTCTCGGCAAATTCAGACTTCAACGTGTCGGAGGTGAAGAAGGCTTTTGATAGCGCTCATGTGCGTATTATCATCCCTCTCAAGAGACAAAGTGACCTCATGAATTTTACCTAGATTCCAGCAGACCTCCACATTACCTTCGATCCGAAGACATTGCTTGGAGTAACATTCCCTCAGTCAGGGTCGCTACCTCCCATTACTATCCAACCCGGAATGCAGCTTTCCAAAATTGGTATGTGATGCTTTTTTTTTGTTTTTGGATGCTGCTATCCGAGCCTGAACGCTGACGACTCTGCCCCTCATAAAGCTGGCTCCCTTCCGCCTGCCTACACCATCTCCCCGCAGACCAAATTAAGCCACCATGACGGGCCTTTTGTCATCGCTGTGGTCGACCCAGACGTCCCGACTCCTCAGAATACGAACATTTCTCAAATTAGGCACTTCTTGGGCGGAAACTTTTTCTTGGGGGAACTTGGAGATGGTTCTTTGGTTAACAAAACGCC
>QDKV01005184.1_pt1 | contig 32388 bp, 30 predicted proteins | sample 1861101 | NCBI WGS metagenome assembly QDKV01 (sample SAMN04275158, study PRJNA302643) | Fungus metagenome, whole genome shotgun sequencing project. | isolation source: fruitbody | host: Mallocybe terrigena | place: Sweden | collected 2013 | reverse complement strand
AACTGCTAGAAAGCCCCTTTCTATTTGAATTGTGTAACTTTTTTTTAGCTTATTCAGCACTTTAAATATTTAATTACCAATTGGATACAAATATAAATGACATTAAAATATTGGAAACCCCAAAGTGTATGGTGTTGGTGGCTGATTCCCATAACAGTTCATAACGTTGCCATCAGCTACTGTAATCATGTGTAATGTGACTTCACTTCGATCGCCTTTTCCTGCGCAAGGTCGTCATAACTGCTGTCGTTAAAAGGAGGTTTTGGGTTAAGAATGGCGTCTGAGCGCAACGTTGGTTCAAATATAACACTGTGTTGTCCTCGACAATCGTCTGGACAAAAACCCGACGCTGTCATTGTTACTTCCCCCAGGCCATACCCAGCCCTTCCCAATCACGTCCTTCTGAAGGTAGATAAATTTGGTTTCTCAGCAAATAATATCACCTACCAGGCATTAGGTGAAGACCCCCACTTCCGGTGCGTTGAAATATTTTGAAACAGTCAGCTCGTAGCATTGATGTGCTGTTGCTAGCTACTTCGACTTTCATCCTGCACCAGCGTCGGACAACGAAAATGCTTCTCCTGAAACGCACGGATTGGTCCCTGTATGGGGCTTTGGAACTATCATTGCTTCCACCCATCCGAAGATCAAAGAAGGCGAGCGTGTATATGGCTATCTGGCTCCAACGAGATATCTTCTACTCCCAGTGGCCTTGGATGTAAACAAATTTTCGTTTTATGTGCCAAGACCTCACTTGCCTGCCGGTGAGTTTTTTAAGTTTGTAAGGAAGTTTTTCCTAGGGGGACTAATGTGTGTATTCAGACCGCAGGCCTTACAATCAAATTCTTCGTTGCGAGACGGACCCTCAATATATACCTACCCCTATAGGCGAAGACTTGACAATGCTTTACCGGCCTCTTTTCTGGACTTCTTACTGGTGTGAAGACTGGATTCATTCTTCTGGGTATCGCAATGGTGCTTCTGTTGTACTTATTTCATCAGCATCTGCGAAGACGGCCTTTTGTCTTGCATATCTCATAGGAAAGCGGTTAAAGCGCGGAGAGATCAGCGAGAAGACGAGAATTATTGGCCTAACCTCGCCAAGAAATGTCAATTTTACTGAGCGTCTTGGATTGTATCACGAAGTCTTTGGATACGACATGTTTACTTCTGTTCCGTCCTTCCAAGCTGGTTCAGAGCAAAGGTGGATCTACATCGATGTAGCAGGGAATGTCGAGCTAAACAAAAGGATTTTTGCACATTTTGCATCCCCATACACTCCTAAGCTTGCGGCATGTATTGCACTCGGACTCACGGACGTATCACCATTGTCGGCCGACATTTCCAAAAAATGGGCCAAAAACACGTTTACCATCTCTGAGGCGGCTCAAGACATGACCTCCCCTTCATGGCCGAGAGTGGAATATTTCTTCATGCCAGAATGGCTCGAAATTCGGCGCTTACAGATTCCCATTCAAGAAATTTTCCGTAGACAAAACAAGGCCTGGAAGGAAGTGATGAAGGATTGCACAGGTTGGGTTCAGCTGCAACGGGTCAATGGACCAGCCGCGGTTAAGCGGGCATATCTGGAGTTGATAAAGGAAGGTCTTGGTCCCGAGAAGGGATTCATCTGGAGTTTATGGGATAAGGATCTGCCGAAGTGTGAAATGCAATATTCCAGACTGTAATGCGTAAAAAGCATCGGTGGTGTTACTCCGTTAACATGTCTATGTAGCCAAATCCAGGCCCAAAATTTGACTAAACAACGGATTGAGGTTGAAATACTTGAAGTTAAAAATGGGTTGGATGAGAAACGTTAACTTTAGTGTTTTTAAGGCGTATTGAAGTTTGATTACGGCTTCTAAAATTATTCATGTCATTCCATTGAATGTATTGCATTCAATCATTGGAGCAGTTCGGCGTTTGTGAGAATAGGGCAAATAACTTCCAAAAAAAAAACTATGTTATGGGCACATTTCAAACTCCCAGAATTTTAATTAGGGCATCTGAACATCAATGAGCTATCAGAAGGTCCAATAAATCGCTGCTAGAAGCCCACAATGAAGGGAAAAATCGAGTTGATAAATTTGAAAGTGCCTGATACGTGATCGTGCGAAAATTAGAACACGGTTGGATTGTAGGGCCTTGAGGCGGACTTCTCGCCCATATACCCACTTTTTCTTCTAGACCGTTAGGTGGGCTGTGTTGCCTCTTCAAGGCCATGGCTTCCTCCGGAGCTCAGGTTTTGCCTGCAATGCCCGATTTCTCCTCCAATGACCCCTTTTCGACTGCAGGCGACATGAAATTGCACCTTCAGAATCTTCTTGACAGCAAGGAGAAGGAACTGCAGCAAGCAGGCAGCCTTGGGCAGCGGGTCCTAGCCCAGCAGATGGAGCTGGAAGAACGCATCAGACAATTGCAGGAACTTGAGGCAGATAAGGGGGAGGATGATGAGATTGACACCGATGCGCGTGCAAGATATCATGAACTTGCAGACACTCTCCTTGCTTGGGATGAAGAAAACGCGCACCTGTCCATTGCTTTTGGCAGCAGCTCAAAGGTGCGTGATCATCTGTGAAAATGCTACATGCCCTCATTTCGTCTTGTCAATTCAATTTAGCGCTTTCTGAATGGTAGCTCCCCTTCACCTGCAGTCCCATACGCAGACTTGCCTCGTGATGAACCCGAACGGGTCAAATCTTCTGTTGGTTCTTCGGCTGCACAATCCAGACGTGCCAAAAATGCCGCTCATCGTGCCGACGACGTTGGTGGGTAGTGGCCTCGACCCCAGTGAAAATTTAATTAATTGTTGAATGTAGAATTTGCGTTCGAGATTGGTAGCGGTTTGTTGACAGAAGTGCGCCGCTTACAGAGTCTCCTCGGAGAACGCGACAAAGCCATTCAGGACATGAAAGAAGAGAAAGACGATCTCGAAAGAATTGTCGAGAGTTTGAAGACCACTATTAGACAGAACGATAAGATGATTGGTGTGTTATTATAGCCGTCGACTTATTCACCTCGCCTTACCCATGCAACAGACGAACTCAGATCGACGAATTGGGATCTCGAAGTCAACGTCCGTGATCTTCAGACTCAAGTAACTGACTCACAAGGTTCTATCCAACGCCTCGAATCTGAACACAAACGACTCACTAAATTGCTTACCGTGGCACGAGATAGCGGAGACCAACACAAGAATGAAGCCGAGCGGTTACAGAACGTCGTTGAGGAAATGAAGGCGAAGCAGGAGACTGACGTTGCTCAGGCCCGTAAGCATGCGGCAGGACTTGCACGCGACAAATCCGATCTTCAGCAAACTATTGATACCCTGAAAGCTGAGGCTGCACGAGCTGCACGACGCATTCCTCGCTTTGGCTCACCTCTTACCCCCGGTGGAGCGGACCAAAAAGATTTCCTCACCCCTGCTCCTGATGGTGATGGCGACTCTGACGTTTTTGGTACAACAGGACGGGCGTCCACAAACCGTAGGAACATGGATGTGGCCAATTTGTTTCCACAGGAAGATCTTGGTGATTTGGACGTCTCTCCCAACCCTTCACCTGTTCGAAAGACCTTCCTGGCATCAAACCATCCAAGTAATGAGATAGAGGCTCTTCAGCAACGGCTTGCGCATGCTCAAAGGCAGATTAATACATTGAAAGGGTCGCTCAACCGTGAGAAGCAGCTTCGAATGCGCCTGGAAGGTTCAAATGGCATAACCCAGGATGAAGAAGGTGAAGATGTGGATTACGTCGAAGAAGATACTGCTGTTGGTGAGAACAGGAAACCGGTAAAGAAAATCACACCCTTTAAAGTTGGCCGTGGTGGCCGTAGTACCGGCCGCGGACGTGGTATCACGCTCATACAGCGACTTGCTGCTGCTAGCCCTTTGTCCGAATTCCATGACGATGGTGAATATCCCTTGAACGAATCTCCTCCTCCTGTACCATCTGTACCATCTCGATACAATCATCTTGACGAAGATGACGAAGTTTCGCAATTCTTTGGAAGCTCCCAGGACCATGATAATGACGCTGATCAAGAGGAGCAGGAAGAACGACGCTCTCCTTCTCCGCCTCCTGTCCATTCGAACAGAACCAGTGTGGATGGTATGGATCCGGTGTTTGCCAACGTCCTGCGCCGGGTGCCTTCTAACGGTTCGTCATATGCTGGTAGCCCTTTGCGACAGGCAGTCCTTGGGCGTGCAACCAGAAGCTCCGTTGGACGTGGACGCAGGCCGAGAGGTGGAGTGCCTTTTAAGGAGGCACGACCTTCTTCCATTGTTGAGGCTCCCGAAGTTCTCGCTACAGAACTCGGTGGTATGGACGTATCTCCGTTCAGAGGACAGAATACCTCATTGCTCAACGATGCTGATATTATTGAAGAGGACGAAGATGGTGAAGATTATATTAGAGTCAAGAAGGTGGAGAAGGCCGAGGCAGGTTGTCAGACAGAATCAGTGGACGAAGACAAGCCAGCTGTCTTGCCTGCTGCACATGTTGCTCCCGCAGTTGTGCATGCGGAAATTGGAACTCAGTGTGACCCAGAGCCAGCACCCATCAAACCCACCACCGCAGATATGGGTCTCCAAACTTTCCCTGTGCCGAAGTTGCAAAAGGCGATTCAACATGAAACTCCTCTGGTTGCAGCGCCAATTCGTGTTTCTAGTGGCGTTGGTACAGATCCTCTGCCTGAACCCATTGCTATTGGAAAGGGTCGTCCACCGCTTCTTATTGGTGACAACAACCGCAGAGCAACAATTACACAGGCTGATATAAAACGAGCCAACGTTTCTACAAGGGATACGACAATTACCCGTCCAAAACCCTTCTTGGCCATGGGATACACTGAAGAGGAAGACGATGTATCTGATGGAGAGGAAACCGAGACGGGTGCAGATACAGAGGATGACTACCAAGACGCGAGACAAAGCATTCACCTGTCTACGCCATCAGAGGACTTCCACTCAGTGCTTACTATGACTGAGAACGAGTACTCCGATTCGGATGATGATGCGGAAAGTATCAAGGCATCACACTTCTCCAGTATCCGCGGTCGTTCTACAGCCTCAATTAATCGTCCGTCTACCGCTTCGTCGTATCACTCCATCCAGCAAGTACCATCTACTACGTATGAAAGTGTTGGTGTTGACGCAGACCTGTATGAACCCCCTTCACCTATAATCATTGAGACCCCCGTTCTGCCGCCCAAACCAGAGGTCAAGGAGATGTCCATACAGACAGACGAATGGAGGCCACCAGCATTAGTTGCCCCTATTGCCCCTGTGCCTAGATCTCCTACCCTCATTCGTGTTGGATCCGGAGGCCACCAATTCCAGTTCATTCCACCTCCATCATCCGCTAGCACCAATGGCCCGGTATCACCCACCGCTCCAGTCTTCACAGCACCAGCTCCATCGTCAACACTTTTGTCGTCTGTTTTCCGTGAATCTTCCGGTACACTTGGACGTCGCATCACAGCTTCAGACAGACGTCAATCTATTGACTCCATAATATCGTCTGGTACTGGACTTCCAGATGAAGCTCCAAATCGATCTCGAGTGCCCTCATCGGCGGCAGCCAGTATTCTACTCAATGCTGATAAATCTAAACCCCCAATGGTGTCTCTCCCTCCTCCACCCAAGGCGCCACCACCATCGAGTACCATGCTACCGCCGAATTTCATACCTGAGAGGAGAGTTCATAGTGATGGTCCACCTGCAAGACCTTCATCCCCTCCTCCGCCTGAACTCGTTCAACGCGCCACGACTCCTTTGGGCTCCGTACTTTCCGTTCCTGGGAGCAAATTTGTTCGGATACAAGGATCGAGCTTGCCTCCATCTCAGACCAACATACGACAGCTGCCCTCTACGAGCAGTTTCAGATCAGCAGCAAACGCTGCCTCACACGCGTCTATCCTACCTTCTAGCACTCACTCGTCATACAATGGTAAAGAACGCGAAAGGAGAGAACTTTCTACCATGTCGCTCACGTCGGACATTGCCTCTCCCCGTTCATCAATTTCCTCTGACCGACATCTCCCTTACGACCGTTCCACTCCCGGTAACCAACCTTCAACACCCAACAAAACCGCAGATATCACGCCTCGAGCTAACAATCTAGCGCCGGCTACTGACCCTACCGTCATCCACGCGATCACGCAAACGATGATCGGAGAGTTTATGTGGAAATACACTCGCAGGGCACTTGGGAAGGGTGTCGGGGAGCGAAGGCACAAGAGGTTCTTCTGGGTGCATCCATATACTAAGACGCTGTACTGGAGTTCGGCTGATCCCGGTTCATCTAATGTGTCAGAATCAAGCGCAAAGAGTGGTGTGTGATCGTTTCCTTAAGACAAACCCTTTTCAAGAGTCCTGATATCCGTCACAGCTTACATTGAAGGCGTCCGTTCAGTTCTTGACCCTAACCCAATGCCACCCGGCCTCTATCAATATAGTGTGGTCGTTTCTACTCCTCACAGAGACATGAAAATCACTGCCCCTACAAAGGACAGGCACGACATTTGGTTGAATGTGATTACGCCTTATTTTGCTTCCTCCTAGCTTAATTTTTCTAACCAACTTCGGCTAGGCACTAAAATACCTCCTTGCACGCCCAAGCGACCCAAACATGACATCCCCTGCAAACAATATCATTTTGCCACAAACGCCCGGCTCAACTACTGATGACGACCATCGACTCGTTGCTAGTCCACAAAGTCAAAGGAGTATGAGAACTGCGCTCAAAGGAGAAACTTGGAACTCAACTCCTCGGGGCAAACGCAGTCGATCGCAAATATCTGTGGGGGGTTCAGTTGGCAAGCGCTCAGGGACTCCTGCGTTGGAATATCTCCGATGGACCGGCCCCGAGAGCCCATACAGTCCTGACAAGTCTTTCGTAGATGTCCCAGTTCAAGATGCGGACGAACTTGATTTTGAACTTCACGACGAGTCGGTGTCAGAGGAAGCATTTGAGGGTTTGGAAAACGTTCGTGCGTGCTGTGACGGTCGCCACACTGTCGGACATGCTGGAAAGCATCACCATCATCATCACCACCCTACCGTTGGTACAATTAGCAGTCGGAGGAGCGTAGACCATCACCATTTAGACCCCAATCCGCCTGAACACGCACGCCCTTCTTCTCCAGCGTGGTCATTTCGATCTCGGACTGGGAGTGCACAATCTCATGGGGAAGGCAGAGGGCTGTTCTCTTGGGGCCGAGGAGAAGACGGCAAACTTCGTTTCGGATCCAGGCGGTCGACCAAGTCATCAGTTCCCGCACACGACTGACTGAACACCACGGCAGGAAGTTGACACCAAATTTCTAATATCCTCAAAATTCCTTTAGTATCTGATTAGTTCCACCTTATTCTCTCGCACAGCAACCATCCTCTCCTTTCGTTTCTTACCAATCTGTCTTTTTCCTTTCTCAAACTCTACTCAAGGTGTATATGATCCTTCTTAGTGAATTCGAATAATTGGCTGGTTCAGAATCATATATATATCCCTTCTTTAGTACTTTTTTTCCTTCAATTCTGTTCGAACTTCCTTCTCTTTATCTCGTCTTATTTTGTGCAACGTTTTTTGTGCTATCTCCCACGAAAGAATACCAATCCTTTGCTAATCTCATATACCTTTCCTATCAACAGGATGGGATCCTTATCATTACTGTCTTGAAAGTATGATGCTGGTATCTATGTGATTGGCAACATACATCCAGTATTATGTAACGAAATCAAGCGACTTAAATACAGTTATGAGATGTGGATAAGACTAAAAGATGGTTGAACTAAAGCAAAAACACAGAGAAAATAAAAGTGCTTCAAAAGGCTTCAAAGGCGACTAACAAGTATCGAAGGTAGGGCATAATAAACCCAGAAGCTAAGAGGGCAATTCGACAACCTTATCACCAAAGGAAAACGACCAGTTTTTTTTTGTACCTGATTCGAATTGATGTCGTATTAAGCGGTTAACCTTTGTCACGGACTCCATCTTTTTGATAACATAAACAAAAACCCCCTTCTCCATCTTCCTTTTTCGCAGTTATATATATATATATATTGGCGAGAAAGATGCTTCCAATTCGCTGTTGATCCTTTATGTATTCCATCCATCTCGTCGTTCTGATGAAGTATAAGCCATTGCGGCAGTGGACCCGATCCCAATTACGATATAAACTTTTTTTTAAAAAAAGAGCGAATTATCATGATGGCGATCTCACTCGCAGACTCGGGAGAGAGATGGGGGGCGATAGTCGAGGTGTTGGTGTATTACCTGAATGATCAGGTGGTTGTGACGATGATAGTTCGCTACTGAGCCTCGAATTTGAAGTCGTAGCTGTAGCCGTAAAAGTTTCGTCCAAAACATTGCCGGCGTCCAGAGATGCAGGAACGGGGGATGGAGGAATCGCAGGAGACGAATCAGTGGAGGAAGCCTCAGAGGGAACTCGGGACAGCTGTGAAGGATGATCGTGCTGCTCTTGAGATTCTGGACCACTTGTTTCTTGATATTGCTGGAACGCCGTCATGAGACCTGTACTACCAGTGAGTCCTGCCATTCCAGCACACCATGAATACCTCACTGCCCGTCTTTGACGCTGCTGGCGCAAAGTGCCTACCCGTGATGCATTCCTGATCGCAGCGTGTATTGGATTCAGATCCGGCTGCTGTTCGTCATCTGCGATAAGAGAACCGCTTGCATTCGAGTGGATGCTTACAGCAGGATGATGCCGAGTAAATAAGAGATTAATAGCATCACTAGTGGAAACAGATGGTGGGGCGGATGCTTCGACTGTGCTGCTGTTGCTGCTGCTCGCACTGGCTAGTGAGGAATTCGACCGGCGGCGATTAGGGATATGATGGGGTGGCGATGAACTGCTTGCTTCAGAAGCAGGGATGGACGATCGCAGCTGAGATTGCGATTGCGAAGTTGGGAAGGGTGGGAGATCAAGGGCACTTCCCGTCACCGGAGAGTCGATTGCCTCACCATGTTCGGATGTACAACGTGAGGAAGAGGTAGAAGAGGATGTAGTGTGGGTCCAAGCAGAGCCACTGTCTGAAGGCAAGTATTTTTTAGGAGGGTATGCTGGGAGAGTTAGTGAAAAAGCGGTCATAAATGACCCGCTTTGATTACGGGGTGTGGGTGGCAGTGGAGAGAGGGGTGACGCCTCGGATGAGGAAGCAAAGGAACCTGAAGAAGATGGTGACGGGGATAGGAGGGAAAAGGAGGAACTTGGATCATTTACAGACAATGAAGCAGGGGCAGATGAAGGAGGTGGGCCAAGTATTGATCTGGAAGGCCTCGACCTGATGTACCTCCATCCCTCACTTTCATCTGGTTGCGGGGCTGTTGGTGGCGGCGTTGGAGGTTGTGGTTGTGATTGTGGACACTTTTCCAACTCGACCTTCCGCTGCTCCCAAGTCCGCAGATTCTTTCTGCAATGATTAAAGTAGGCGTTCATTTCCGGAATGGCCTTCACCGTCAGCTGGAGCATCGGTTTTACAAAGTGCTTGATAAAAAATATTTGCGACTCGGTTTCCTTGACAGGGTCGGTAGAAGACATGACAGTTGGCGTTAGGTCGTATTCTTGTTCAAGATTTGCTTGCGCTGTCCATTCTTGCATAAGTGCTTTGGCCCAATGCGTAGACACAATGAATGGCCGACACTGAGCATGTGAAGGTTGTAAGGAATGAATGCTATGGAACACACAGAACTATCAAAGAGCATACCGGATTGCTTATATCCGCATTTTTGAGAATAGCCTGGCAAACGATGGTTTGTCGCTGACAAAGCGTACCTGCCTCCCCGTCGATGAGTTTCTTGAATTTTGTCATAAAGTCGTTGTGAACTCCCATGTCTGTAAATAACACAGAAGACCGTAGAACCTCTCGTACATGGTTGCCGTGTACAGGATCGTCCAACATAACGCCTAGACCATTGGTTCGCATCACTCGTTTTAACAATTGGTAGTGCATCTGTTCCAATGCAGAGGTATGATCGAAGACAAGTGATAAAGGCGTGTTTGCATTTTTCTGTTTAGAAAATGTGTCAAAACATTGTCACTGTCAGTGCGGGCGGGATGAAGAACACACCATGAACATATTTGTAAAACCTGGATGCCCAACATCGTGACCGATAGCTGCAACATACAGAACGAACAGCTCTAGTAAACCGAGACACGAAACCAAGCTTCCGCTGTTGAAGGCCTTCTGAGGTTTCCAAAGCAATTTCGGGGACAACAAGATCAAGGGAGAGGGAACCATGCCTGCTGACTTCAGGTAGCAATGCGTTGCTTGAAGGACGTCCAGTGCGTGTTCGAAATTATGATAAGTATTTTCATATCGGTATATTTTTCGTAGATGGTGTATGAAAGAGGTTATTTGTTCTTAGATAGGAGGTGGGTATTATATTTTTGAGGACCAAATACGGACAAGGGGACCTCACTCACGTATATTGATTGGAATCACCTCGCCCATGCCTTCGATGCGGAAAAGGGTTTCAAAGAGTATAAGGGTACATGCAAGGACCTCCTCGTCTGGGAGCTTGTGTGGCTCAAAGTGCCAACGATCGACGGCATGGATGAGTCGCGATCTAACTGACTCTGGGACGGCCTGAGGAATTCTGAGGTATTGGATCAGAATCAGAGCAGTATTCACAGTTAATATAAGACCTACGAATCAAGACTGTTATCATTGACGGAATTCACCGTCTCTGTATACATATCACTCAACAACTCTGCGTAGATAGTTCTGCCGAAAGCAAGAAAATCCCATTGAGATCGAGCGAAAAAAGGGATATAAAAACACGTACTCGACAGGGAGAGAGTCTCCTCCTAACCATCCCTGGCCCTGGCCCAGACTCCTTGTTGCAAGATTCAACCCCCCAACATCCGCGCTACGCCGCCTCCAATCTTTTGGTGAATTGCGCGGCAAGTCATCAGCTGGTGCAGGCTGCTGCTGGTGGTCAACGACGGCAACCCGATCACCACCATACATGATGCCGGTGAAGGTCGAGGGGGAAAAAATACAATTGATAAAGGTACAAAGATGACGGGGAGTCGCGTGGGTTGTGTCAAAGCTTCTCGTGGCCAGCACGTTTTTCATACACCCATGACCCCAGATACCCCAGACTTTTTTAAAAAAAAGTTATTCCCTTACAGCGATGAAACGATAAAAGTTTTAGAATGGTCAATTCTACGTCCGATCCATTAGCGTCCTGGAGAAGTAATAAATCGGATTCCTGTGACATGCCCCAACTAGTTTTTATCACAAATGTCAATCATCCGGGGTCCTGTTCACAGATGGTCATTTCCCGAAAGCAAATTTGTCAATCACAGTTGTTATGCAGTGGGCATCTCCGTAGTACGTATGTGTGATTCTTATAACAGTCCAGGCACTGTCGAATGCTTTGCAATGTGCGTAACATGAAATGCTTCTCAGAATGCTTTCTCAGATGTGTCTATTTCTGTTCAACTCACATTTCCCTCTATTATTCGAAGGCGAAACTGAAAAAACAGGTTCTTATCGCGAGTACGATTCGAATCTTGATAGACCGGCGCGTGTCGTGATCTAAAAGGAGACGACGATCCGGTAGACTGGACTTAACAATTGAAATGTCCACAAACGACACACAATCATGCTCATGGCACCAGGCACATAGCATTAAATAGCATCAGGAACGCTCTGTGTTTTGATGTATTTTGGTGAAATATTTGTGACACAAGGCAATGCCGCGTGAAAATTCTGAACAGGAAAAAAAATACATGGAATCTGTTACACTTTCAGTTGCAAGAATTTAAAATAGATATGTCGCCTTGTAGCCAGCAATACACCATTGTCCATCGTCTGCTGATCATGAATGATATCCCTGACATCTGAGGAGTATCCCAGACTACGTTTTCACCTAGGAAGTTGTCCAATAAGTTTCCAAAAGTTTCTCGACCTTTTTTTCGGAAACCTCCTGGAATAGGTTTTTGTGAAACCTATGGAAATTTCACTTTTCCCTTCCAAATAAAATTTGTGACAGGAACAAACTCTATTCACTGAACTTTTGCTCAATGATTCACATGAGAAATTTTTTTACTACTACATAGTTGCTATATCAATAATATATTTGATAAGTGAAATCGTGATGCATTGGTGCCTGGTCTCCATGCTTCCAATGCCGTCATGCGCGAAATGGGAAGGGGTTGACAAAAAATGAATAACGAGCTGCAAATGAATCGGCCTATGACATTACTAGGCATTTTTCAAGTTTCCGACATTTATGTGCCGACTTGGATTCGCAATGGCTTCTTTGCCCTCAAGGCATCCCTTTGCAGCTCGTCAGAAGATATATTCTTTGTACCTATTCAGTCCTAATTAGTATTGAAGTTGACCAAAGAGACTGGCCTGATTAGGCGGCCTAAACAATGCCAAAACCTTAAGAACAAGGCACTAACTTTATCAAAAATGCATCAAGGTTTTTGCATAAAAGTACCAAAAAAAAAGCTCAATAATACAATCTATGTATATAGGTATATATAGGTATATGTGTATGGTAACAAGAATCATAAATCTTTTTTTTTTTTTGAAAAAAAAAGGGGCGAAAACGTGTATATATAAAGTTGCTTTAGAATACGGTGTCTAGGACGTGATAAAACATTGCGAAAGGACGGATACGGGAGAGCACGACAGAGGTGGTATCAGGCGTTATAGAGAGGAGAAAACTGGCGAAAAAAACGAAAGCAAAGAAGTGAAAACATAACCGGTGGCCGTGTGTGCATGAAGATTTCGAGAGGGAAAAAAAAAATTAGACAATAGACAACAAAAAAAATTCATGAAACTTGGAATCGCGAAGCGGCAGGCAAACATGGCATGAGCACGGGGACAGATTATATGATCGAGATGATGAAAGACGAGTCATAGGAACCAGAGTCGGGATGGAAAGTGGATTGACAGTTTGAGGGTATGATGCATAGAGTTTTGGCCACGGTCGACCCAGGTCAACCCTCTGCGCCAAGACTCTGAAGTGAGGAAGAAAAAGAAGAAAACATAAAAGCGAAAGCATAAGAAAGCGTACTAAAAAAAAACGGCCGAAAACCCCCCCTCATTCCATTATCACACACTCCAAGTTCAAATTCCCCAAATTTGAATAATAATCATGTATGAGACTACTCTGAGTTTGAGTCGTCTCGGGTAATGACCATCTCCTATTATTATTATTCGCGTTCGCATTGTGATGGGAGATCTGGTGTGCTAGGTGCAGGTTCATGTGATGCGCGGAAGCCTACATGACCAAATAAATCAATACAACTATGCCAGAAGCAACGCGGGCCGGAAGACCCAAAGGGGTCACGGAGATAACCAAAAAAAAAAAAGAAGAAAAACACTTGCCGACGCATTTCCATTCGCATACCCGCCTCCCTCCCCATTCACACCCGCATCGGTACATGAACTGTTATTGGCACTTTGAGGATATTCATCTTGAAGTTGATCAGCCGACGAGCGCACGTACGAACCAGTGCTATGTGGTGGTGACGGTGATGATCCCAAAGGACTGTTAGCCGTGGTGGTAGCGTACCCAGCCATCGTGACGCACCGCCCGACAGACAGACTCTGACCACTGGCACTGGTACCCGAAATGCTCAACATGTTCATACTCGCTCCTGGCGATATAGGTGCCGTCACCTGTGGATTCACTGGCATATGACTCGAATAGGTGTGGTGATTCTGCTGCTGCGCGTGGTGTTGGTCATGGGGGAGATGCTGCTGCTGATGGTGGTGGTGGTGGTTAATGGGATACCGCAACTGCAGACTAGGCGAGAGCGAGAGCGAATGGTGTTGCTGCTGTTGACGATGCTCGTCCATATGAGGCGACGAAACCGCACTGCTGGTATTACTGGCCGTAGTAAGCCCAGGCGGCCGTCGCGTCAAATGCCTTGGGGAGATAACTTGGTGTGGATGCAGTACAGAATGTGTATGAGGGTGCGGGTGGTGCGATTGGGAATACGGTCTACTGGTGGCGGGATAACTCGACACAGTAGAAGGCGGCGTCGTCGTCGTGTTGCACGTATAACTCGATTGCGGTACGATTTTCCTCATGTACGGATGTGAATTCAAGCTATCTATCAAACGCAATCCAAAAAATTATTCTTTTTCGTCTTTTAGAAAAAACAAAATAAAAACTCTTACTGGGATGACTATGCAACGTTGAACACCTATTATTTGTTTCCGCAGATGCAGGTCCATAAATCAACCTCTCCCCTCCTTGTAGCGCGACAGACTCTGAAGTTGGTATCGAAGCATCCAGGGTACTTTCGAACGACGATGCGTAATTCCATGACGGCAAATCGACGGAAAGAGCGTGATGCTGATGATGATGGTAGTGGTGGTGGTGAGGCTGAGGCTGGGGCTGGTGAACAGCCTCGACGGTTTGATCCACCATTCGTGTGCTGTGTTGAAGTCTTTCATTCGCAACCGAATGCGCGTAATCGATGTCGTCCCATGCGTCCGTTTGTCGGTCATGGTCCTCCCCTTGCAATACTTGGAGTTTAAATTCCAAAGGCATCTCTGACGACGGATGGTCTTCTCTCGTGAAGCTCGAATTCAGGTGAAAAAGGACGAAGTTGGGATTCTTCATGGGCGCTAAAGCCAGGTAGTTCCGATTCAGCTGGAGGAGCATCATCTTTCGAATCGGTCTCGCCCTCGCCCTCGTTCTCCTTCTTGATGCCGCCGATGATATCGAGCTGAAACTCGAAAATGATGGGCTCCTCTTCCAAAGGTCCGACTTCACTGCACCACGATACAGCTGGAGATGCCATGCCGTTTTCCTTTGCTGATTCGCCATCTCCGTTAAGATGGAAGCTATGCATGGCAAAAGGGTTTAAACGGAAAACACCCATCATGAGGCGCATCTCTTTTGAGGCCTGTGTGGCGCGGAGGGGGACTTGAGCCGGAGGAGGAGGGGAGCGCTGTTGTTGAAAAGGTTCGGGGGAGCTAGGGGAAGATCGCGACGAGGGGGGGAAAGCTGCGAGCTCCATGATGAAGCGACCATCAGAGTCATCGGGTTCGACTTTGACGGATGTGGATGGGGACGGTGTGGATGAGGGGATGGACGACGACTGGGGTGGTGGAGGATCAAAGGAGTAGTCAGATGGGTGCGATGGATGTAATCGGGGGGTGTAAGGATAGAGATGGTCATAAGGCCAGTGGTAGGCCATGGTTGAGTGTGGAAGGGAGTGAGTGATTTTTATAAAGGACGATGAAGTCGGTGGTGGTGAGGTGGCCTCACCGAGGATCACGTTCAGGTCCACCATCACAGACCCATCCTGCCGTTCAAAAATAAACAATTTATCACTTGCCCCGTTCCGCGCGACCGCCAGGTGTTCCTCCCTTTTATGGTAATCGTTCTCAAAGTGATCCACATTGTGGCGTTCGCGGATTCAATCTCAGCGAACTCTCTCCTGCGGCCCGATCGAAACACAAACGCTAAATTGTAATCACTGCTCGTGCTGCTCTTATCGCTGATTTATATCATGCTCCGACAGTCCTTGCGAATCGTCATCAGTCCGTTCCACCCGCACTTACTCGTCCCCATCAATGAAAGAACCCCAAGCAAGTCCAGGGGCATTCATGTGAAGATATGATCCCGAGGTTCGTTATCTCCGTAACTCAATCTTCTCTTTGGCCCCGTGTCCACGCATGATTATCCGTTAGATCTTATCAAGCGCTTATCAGATATCACAAAGACTTTTGGGTTTTATCTACTTAGCAAGGAACGGAGCGTGGGGTTTGGAGCGCGAACCACTAGGCACTAAGAGCTTTACCTTGTTATAATTTAACCTGTTCCGGCGGTAAGCCTCGCATGGTGCACGCTTAAGTTTCAATCTTCAAGCTTATCCTTAACACGGTGTGTATCAGTTGCTTATCACGGCATGCCAGTGGTGTCTACAACAACACAACGCAAAAAAGAAAAGGCGTATGTATCCTTTTACTTTTCCGGGCTGTTGAATTTACTGTGAAGAGCACCATCAGCTCTATGTGAAGAAAACAAGGGGAGAGGAACAGAGGAATGAGGTTATCGACTGATGAACAGATGACGTCCCATCGTACGGTTGAAGGAAAGATGAGCGACAATCCCTAGACTGACTCTCAGAGTTTATGCTCAATCAAAGATGTCGATGATGACCCACTACTTAGTACATTGAAGGTACTTCATAATGACATAAGATGCTCCCTAATAATGATGGGTTGGCACAGAACTAGAGTTGACAGTGTTTCACGTATACTTCACTGCGTCTCATGAACGTAACTCGCCGCGAGCCCCCCCCCCAAAATAAAAAAAGGGATTTGTTCTTTACTCCAGGTTTCCCCCCATTAGAATTTGATTAGGCTACTTCGTGCTTGAGCCAATAGCGCTACATGCTCGGCTGATGGAAGTCTGGTGTGCTAGAGTCCCATGCCAGGCATCTTTGCTCAATGCTCTCCGAGTCTTTCCTCAAGTAGTTGTAGTGAGGTAATATTCAGTATGGAGTCTAGACTATGAGATCACAAAGTGAGCACCACAGCATAGTTTATCAGATCACGCTCTTCCTAGATCTATCACATAACTTGTCTACAATATGATGGCAAGCCAACTATAAAGCACTGACCAAGCTTCGGCTTCAGGTTGAACTCAGAGCTGGTCTCCTCCTCTTCCGAACATCTACCACTCATGAAACCTATTATAACTTTGTTTTTGGCTCAACGTCTTTGTTGTTGTCAATGTGAATGAGGCAAATTTTTTTTCCAGTTGGCAGGCCAATTAGCTGAACATCGTAAGGAACATGAAAACGGTTGTGGTCCCCCCACTAAACAATTACGCTGATGGCCAAATGGTAGCTTTCTTTCAACACGGACGGCTTGTGCAAACTTCTTGATCGGGCGGTGATTAAGCAATTCGTTGAAGTCCACTGGGGCCTTCAGTCGCCTCGGGGGGGTCCACGCAGATGCTTTCAGAAAGTTCTCTGAAAGAGAGACATCACAAAGCGACGCGACCCAGCAAGATAATCTTGCAACTCGTGCGCTTGTGCTGAGGCGCGATTGGGAGAAAGTTATTTACATCCCTTTCCAAGGCGGCAGGTCCTGGTCTTTACGCGCTGAATGTCTTCTTTATTCTTGAACGTGTCTCTAGTAAAGGCATCTCGCATGAGCATTGAGTACCGAAATTGCCACGCAGGAGGTGGCCGCTGACCAACTGGATTTGAAGGCGAGATCGAGGGCACGCGAGACGTATCGGACAGCTTGAGGCCCTCGAGACTCACGGACGGTGGCTGAGTTGGCTGATGTTCAACTGTCCACCATGACTTGTCCGGCTGGGCACATGGTCAAAACAGCGCAACATCGCCAATACTGGCAGCCGGTGCGAGCCGCAGTAGATCGGAAGCGTATGGTAGGGAGCTCGGGCTCAGTCCAAAATCTCGAGAACGTCTTGTGGCGGTCAGCAATTTCATTAGGAGTCACATAACTTTGCTTCTAGATGGACACATCACATAGTACTGTGGGTCTGCCCCGGATGAAACATACTGAATATTCGTCCAGATCTGTAAGCATAATACCATTGGGATCAGCGCCAGTTGCGAGACCGGTTGCGACATTGTGGCATTGGTAGCGAAAAGCGAGGAATCGTATATACAGTGGATCACATAACGAAGTTGCGGGTTTATATATGCCAGGTGCCAAGAAGGAGCATTTTCTCCCAAACTGTTGGCCTGGCAGATGTGCTGAGGACGCACTAAGAACAAGGCCCTCAGGGGTTTGGATTTCGAGACTAAAACAGGTTCTTTGGGTATACGTAATAATTTTGCGATTGAAAAAAAGCCGGTACCTTTACATCGAGCATCCGAGTCAGTCGAAAGGTGTGCATGCAACTAAACAACACCAAGTTCAAAAACGACTGCTGAGTCCTGACTACTTGTGGTATTTTTCATACTTGGTATAGTATTCTCTATGCTTTGGCATATTGTTCAGTTTCTTGTACCCTTGCAAGATCATATAGAGCAGCCTGGCAAAGTAATCCCCAAAGTCCAACCCTTCCTTGACCATCTCCTCCTCCAACTCGAGTAAAGGATCGAGCGAACGAATGTTGAACCGCGGATTTGCAAACATCTCTTCTATCCCGTCGAAACTCTTTTCAATCTTGTCATGCATCTCTCCTCGTAGCTTGTCGCTCTCAGGCGTAGCGTTGACACAAGCCTTACATTGGCACACAAAGCCGTACGTCTCGAGAAGTTGCCTTCGTCGTTCCTTTACGGGTCGTTTCAGTCCATGATAGCAGTAGAAGAGTTGTTGGCCTGCTTCGATGTCTCGCCGGGCGATAATCTGAAGAGAAAAGGTTGGGATGTCGAAATCCACACCTACGTTTGGTGTGCAGCTACAACACCATTTGTTATTCGCTATCACTATAAAAACAAGCAACATACCACACACCTATGATTAATCCTCGATGCTAACCTTCCAATGGCGCTATATCCAGACTGTCCCCTCCAGAGAAATTTTTCGTCGATGTCTGTGTCGAATGCATTGGTACCTGCAATTCCATGGGCCTGTGAAAGGTTTGCCATTGGTTGGCAAGTTGACAGACTCATAAATGCGTCGACGTCCTCCTTGGTCATTGCCCTCAAAGCCTGTTGCAGAGTCTTCTCAAATAACAAATCATGATATTTCTTCGCCTCCTCTTTGTGGAGAGGGCCAGAGAAGGGCAACCCTGGGGGAAAGACAAGTAACGGTCTTTCTGAGAGGATCACTTCGTTGACTTTGAAGTTGCATTTAGCGAAAAGGCCGACACCCATGTCAGGCGTGTTTTTTGTGGAAACAACATCGGTTGGGTTGTGCGGTGGCAGGGGGGTGTAGAAGCCCGGGGTGTTCGTGATCGAACTACAAGTCGATGTGCGAAGTATGCAGGCGGAGAACGGCTCCTTCGATTTTGTCAACGTGAGAGATGGAATGCGGACTACTGCGTGCTCCAGAGTTAATCCTGGAATACTTTCCACGAAATCTATATTGCAACAGATCATCATACGAACCCTGGGTATTTTGAAAGGACTCACCATAACCAACTACTGGTTCTGATAGCTTCTTTGGAGCTGAAAAGTACCACGAATCAATGGTTCAGAGTAGAAGATAAAGTATATGATGATATCATACAGGAAACAACAGTGACACTTTCACCCAGTGGCGGCAACTGTTTCTGAAGGGCGAGCACAGCAGATGCACCATTGTTATATAAAGGGTTTTTTTTAACTTTCTTGCTGTTTAGAAAACCACGCTTCATGTCCGTTGAGAGGTCAGAAAGACAATTTTATGTGAAGACAATTGAGTTATTGGACGGACAAAAGGGAAGGGAAAGGAGGAAGTCACTTTATTCACGGCTTCGTAGCTAGCATATATACCCAAATGTTCGGATACTTCGGGCGTCCTGAGAATCTCCTGCAAAGGGTTTGCGTTTGCACCGCGCTTCTCTTATTCCAACATTAGTGTTGTGAGAGCATATGACATTTGGATGGGTGCTGTCTAGTGCTGCCGCACTGAAGGAGGTGCGTTGGATTTTGGACGTGATGGGCGTCCATGGTCATGGGTTGTGAGATAAATCATATCTTTGCTAAGGAGAAAGATACGAGGAAGTGAAGCATATCAAGTACCTTGAAAATGACAGTAGGTTTAGTTATTTTTCACAAAGAGTGAACAGTTGAGATCAAAGCACCGATTTTATTTAAAAAAATGACTTGACATTAACATAAACGATGCTAATCTATGATTTGGACTCGTATGAAAAAAGTTGATTCTTGGTGCTGATGGGATGCCAATAAGTGTTATGCGACAATGAAGCAAAAAAAAAGCAAAGGGAGTTGAACTTGAACTGTGATGTGTGAGGTATAGCACATTTTAAAAAAAGAGGGAGAAAGAGCAATGAAGATATCAAACAGTGAATGTGGTCAGAAATAAAAAGCAAAAGAAAAAAAAATGGAGCAAATCTACTTTATTCTCTCAAGATGACGTCTCACAATCCCCTTCATACGTTGAAGCACCTCACCCATCCTCTCCCTCTCCAGTTCCTCCTCTCCTTCTCCTTCTCCCTCCCCATCTCTCCCCATCGCGGCCCTACACAAAAACACAAAATCTGCCCTCGCCACCATTGACATCCTCCCCTCCTCCCCCCTCTTCTCCTTCCTCACCTTCACCTTCTCCTTAAACTTCTTTGCAAAATCTCCCGACACCACCTCCGCACGACGGACGACGTCGAGCGGTACACCAGCCAGATGAGCGACATGCGTGCCAAAGGAGGAAGAGGCGATGCCGTTGATGAGTTTGTATAAGAATACCAGCTATTTTATTTTATTTTGAGAAGAAGAAATGGTGAGTTAGGGATGCGTGCAACGTAGTGGAAAAAAGGTAAACCCTACCTCGTGTTTCTCATCGTCAACGAGCGTATCCATATACATAGGCCTTATATTCGGGTGGTACGCAAAATCATCAGTCAACGATCCATAATGCGTCGCGAAAAAACATAAAGGCAACGTATGTGTTGCGAGTTTATGTAAAACAGCCTATTGCACAAGGTTTTAGTAACAAGGCATCAAAAACAACGATTTTGTATCGACATACGCTTGCAATAGCCATGCCATCCTTTTTGAGAACACGAGGTATCAATGATCATTTATAAGGGAAAAGAGGAGAGAAAGGGCTTACGAATGTCGAAGTTCCCCTGCCAAGTTCTTTGCCACTTAATCAGCGAAACCTTTTTTAAAAGAACTTTTAATCCTTACCATCAAGAATAACAAGCGACCTTGTCGTCGCGTTCCTCAAAATCTTACAACTAAGAAAAGGTAAAAATACAATCAGGAAACTCTGCCGAACCCCAAGGGAGGTGAAAAATATAAATTTATCTCTTACCATTCGTCTAATTCGACCTTGAATGTGCTCGAGCTAGAGAACATGTTATCATAAGCACCCATACGGGTAGAAATCATGTCAATGGGGCTTAAGCTGTAAAACGAGAGAGGGGTGCGCAATCTCGCAAGGGTCAACTATGGTTAATGATCTTAGCCAGACTTACCGAGCACTTGCAGCAGGAACGAGCATGCCAAGCTGAGCCATGATGACTCCTGTCGCTGTCATCCGCATCACCTAAAAAGCATTAAATCCAATCTACGTCCACATTGATTGACTTACAGTCGACTTTCCACTTCAGATCTCAAAGCGTCAGCATCAGGATGTCATCCTTGGTCAAAAATGTACTTACGCCATATTAGGTCCTACAAAAAGATAAGAACGAACCGCATTCGAGAGTCAAATCAAGCCTACCGGTTAAAAGGATCACCTTCCCGACATCCCCTCCCATCTTCACATCATTCGGAATAAAACTCCTCAAATTTGTGCTCAAACAAAGCGTCGGATGCCTCAACTCTTTAAAGTCAACAAAACTCCCAGCACCAGCACCAGCACCTTCAACAGCAACAAACTCGGGCCTACAACTCGGCTCTCCTATCGCCGCAGACGACTTTGCCAAACTGAAAAGACAGTCCAGCTCCGCAAAGACCCTGATGGACCTTAACCACAGAGCACGGTCCGCATCAAACTCGGCGAAAACGCGTAGCTTGAAGGCTTTGATGGCTGTATTACGGTTTTCTTGGGCTTCTTTCAGTTGGCGGACACGCTTTTGGAGAGATGCAGCGACGTATCGGCTTTTAGCCTTGTAAGGGTTGAATCAACAAAAAAAAAGATTTGGTGGTTGTACTGTGGGATACTAACCTTGGTTCCACCAGATTTCACCCAGTCTTTCGGCAATTTGTCTTTATTAATGCTAACAGGGACCTCTATGAGGTAGATATCCTAAAGCAAGCAATCTCGTTCAGAGGATATGCAAGGTACGAAGAAATGTTGCAAACTACCTTGGTGCCAACGGCACTATGCCAATACCCAAGCTTTATGCTGGAAGGCGAAAGATAATTTTAGTACACGGTTATATATCAAGAATGGTTCGAGTGTTTTCACTGACTTTATGGACTTTTCAAACTTCTTCAATTCCTTTTCTAGGTCTTTTTCGAGAGAGTCCATTTCCTCAGCTATCTCATCGAATCTTTCGTCTTTTCCCGGCCGAGGAATAAGTTCACCAGGATCTAAAACAGTTGGGAAGATTCAAAAACAGGCACTTTGTAAAGGGTAAAGAAACGTAACCACGTACTCTCCTCACTCGCTGGTTGGAACATGCTCTCTACATGGTTGATGTTGGAAGTCAGGTCTGGTGCACCTCTCAACAGACCAGAAATAGTATGGCTCTCAAACGATTCAGATTCATCAGCAAGCTTAGTCATTCCCTTGCTCAGCTTTCTGAATGCCTGAAAGCATATTGTCAATTCTCAATCCTCTGATGAACAAGGAAAAAACGTTGTCGTACTTTCAGAACCTTCAAGAAATGGACAACTCGACAGCTTTTGGCATGCACGCGAGAGACAATGCGTTCCAGGTCAGGAAGACCTTTCGCAACTTCTGTAAAAGTCGACTCGAAGGTTGGATGTTTGAGAATATCCTGAACCGCGTCCAACCTGGCGTTGATGGCGGGAATTTCTCGCAATGGCATGCAGAGCCAGATTCGGAAGAGACGTTTTCCGAAAGGTGTCACGCAACGACTAAGGAGCCGCAGCAGGGACCCCTCCTCAGTACCTTCGTTATTTAACAAAACCTGTCGAAAGAAGAAAATCGTGAAAATTTTGCTAAAGTGGAACAATATATAACGATCACCTCAAGGTGTGCCAACGTCTGGCCATCAAGTGTTAAACCTATCCCTCTCTTCATAGGGTCGTAAATATTGAAATTCTTCATGCTCAGAATGTCTTTATCAATATTTAACTGACGAAGATACCAGATCATGGAGCCAAGTGCTTCAATGGGCAGCTGTTCAGAGGCAAGATCGCGGATTGAGGATGGAACACTTGAAGGTAGAATGTTGAGAGACGGATCGTCTTCGTCCATCGATGCATCTTCGTCTGAAGTAGCGGGATAAATTGCCTTCAGTTCTTCAAGAGTCTCTTCGTATTTAAGCCCCTCGACAGCACGCAAGGATGTCCAGAGGCAGTTGGAGGGTATAACGCTCTTCAACAAGCGCTGAGTATTGATGGACAAAGACCCCTATAGACGAGCTTAGTATATCATTCCAAAACGACGGAAATACCATTGCCCTCACTTTCTTGAACACGAGTTCTTTCGGACATATCTGTCTCATCAGCGTCTCCAGCTTCGTTCGACAGATGTCATCCTCAAAAGAGCTGAGATTGAATTCTGAAGTAGAGCAGTCCAGAATACAAAATCCAAACTTTCGCTCCGCATCAGACATGGACTCAGAAGTGGCATCGTCAGCACTCTCGACAGTCGACTCGCAGATGCAGACACAATGTCCTGCTTGCTCGTCGGTCAATAATTCTGCGTCTACCAGAGTACCGTTCGTGTACACTTTATTGAGCTCTCTGATCGACAACAGGACCATCCATGAGCGTTCCACAGAAGTTGGCAATCAACAACCTTACCGTCGAACAATCTTTTCACCTGCTGGGGCCTTGGCCTTTGCTTTACCTTTCCCGTCCGCTTTTTCCGCGGCCATACGCATTTCTGCCCCAAGAGCAGTCTCTGCTTGCTCTACACGGCCAACTTTATAGCCTAATAACCAAGTTATACCACCATTCAAAATACAGATGCAAAACTAACCTTTAGCAAGGAATTTTCTGTGACGGAAATATTGAGATCGGTCTTAAAATTATGCAGCAATTGACTTACGAAGCCCACATATTGAAAGACATCTCGGGGACTCCCACCTATATGTAGACATGTATGGAAGAAGAGAATGAACGTTCAACGAACGCACCATGCACATTTTGACTCTACTAGTAAGTTTGAGGTCGAATTCCTGGTGTCCGATTCTTGCATCGTCCTCGTAAAGCTGATGTCCGAGCTTTAGGTTAAACACCACCCGAGAGAACAAATCTCACCTCGAAAAATTTACTGATAAGACCAAGATATTAAGACATCAACAAGTGTGAACGCTATCATATGAACTCCGTACCCTTTCTGGAAAAACAGGATCTGCAAAGAGTATGTAAGATTAAAGAAGGGGGCTCATAAAGGCACTCAACGGTATCATAGTGATTCTGCTTGATCTTTTCGCCGATTTAGTAGATCTCCGTTTCTTGTAAAAAGTGGTACAAACCTCCCAAAACTACGAGGCACGTCAGCGGCAAAGAATGCTGTACGACCAAAAATGATTCACCTGCTTCTCAAATGGCGTAAAAGTAGCCCAAGCGCTTTTTGGAACGAACAACGTCCTTGGGTCGTAGTTGGAATCCCCTGGACGTTTTCCATCTTTCTGAGAATAGAACCGTTGATCAGCATGCTTGGCAAATAGAACATAATGCTCACATCCCGAACATCTTTCAAGAAACTATATGGCTCTTCGGCAGACTTTTTCTCTTCCTTTTTTCCTTGTTCGCGTTGCTCAGCAGCAGTAAGGAAGGCGAACGACCCTCCATTCCCAGATGTTGCAATAGTTTTAGAGACTTTGCTGGATGAACCAGATTTTCTACCTGCAGCCTTCGCTTTCCCTTTTGACTTGCTTTTTTTTTGGAAACCATTGTCGAGATCAAGATCGTCTTCATCAAATTCGGCTGCCTCGTCGTCATCGTCTCCAGAAACTATGGAACGTCGAGATGAAATGGAAGAACGACGGGAAGACGATTTGCTAGATCTTGCGGACGGTGTCTCTACTTCCGAGTCGTCAGGGACAACGAAATCATCGTCGTCAGAAGAGGCTCTGGAGCGCGATTTGTCTAGCAGATGAGATTGTCAGGAACGTAGGAACACTGGTTTTCCAAGCTGTTTCCTACCTTTCTTAACTGGAGATTTCTTGAAACGATTGAGACGTTGTGAGAATAACGCGGTGCTTACGGCCTCGTCCTCATCCTCATCCTCGTCGTCGCTGTCTGCTTTCAAGAGACGTGGCCGTTTTGGATTACCTACAATCAATCAATCATATTTTGCGAGCATAGTAATTGTTCTTAACTTACTGCTGATAGCAGCCGTAGGGGATGAATCAACAAACTTCTCCTTGCGCCTTCTAAAAGCGGTAGGTTCCTCGTCGGAGTCGTCAATTACAACTTTTCGCTTTTGACGACTTTGAGTAGCCTGCAAAACGGTCATATTCGTTGATCAACAAGGGGCGTATCTTTGTTGTACCCACAGATTTGACAAAGGTCGTTTGAGGTTCTTCTACATCAGAACCAAGCATATCCACATCAATAGGATCACTAGTGGGGGGTGAACTGGCGCGTCTTGAAGAAATGACTGAACTCGGATGAACGACGGAGGAATTTAAGGCGTGCACGTTAAAGGAACGCGACTCTGGTGTTTTTGGATATACTGGAGAAGATGGTGCTTGATTTTGATACGTGTCTTGAAATTTCGGCAATGCAATATTGTCTTTAACTTTTGCAGCTGGCACGGGTTTTACAACATGACCATTTCCAGCACCTTCCCCAGAAGAAGCTTTTGAAAAGAAAGATGTGAGGATTTTCTGTTTGGACGGTTCTGCGGATGGTTTAGATTTGGGGGGCATTTCGACCGCACAGAAGAGGAAACCGAAAGCAATGGCAGGTTTCCAATTTACGAGAACGCGTTGTTGTCTGTTTGTTCACGCCATCTTGCGCGTTTGGCAGACCGTGGTCGGGTTTTTTGAATTTTTTGGTTTCCGAAAACTTCAAAACTTGTAAACCTGAAAATTATTATTTAATACATTTACTAACTGTATGTTATGAAATCAACTAAGAAAGTCAAAAAACCTAATGGACGGAATCCTGATGTGGGTCGAAAGGAGATGCCAATGAGTTCCGAGTCTATAGCGACTGCCGCAGAGTTTCTTTTAGCTTGTTGGCTTCACCTTCCGGCATACCAATTTCTTTGACAAATACATCAAAGGCTGGCTCAAAGACCTTCCAGAAAGATGGGATGGGGCAGAATACCGCATTATGATAGATGCCGCCGAGCCATTCATACTTGTTCAACTGCCACGGCTTTCTTCTGTGGGACTCCGTGATAAGCGTGCGCAATTTCCGTTGTGACTGTTTGTATAGTTCCTGGTATTGGTTGTGATTCCCCCGAAAAGAAACAGCACAAGCAAGATCCTTGGGGTGCATACGATTCGCTTTCAAAGCCCTAGCCATCGCAGTTTCACCATCTAAGTTCACTTCGAGTTCCAGCCCAGTCACGACGGTGACAATCGGCACCTTCGCTACAGACATGATCTTGCTGACCGAATTCCAATTCTTCTGACAATTCTCCGTGATGGTGTACCCTCGCATACAAAAGACAAGCAGGCTTACGCCATCGAGCTGCCATATGAGCGTTAACAACTCGTACATCGCCTTCCAGTGAGGAACACGGCCTGCGACTCCTTCGTTGAGCCCCACGGTATCATAAATGCAGAAGGCGGTGCCATCAATACTAGTTTCATAACCCTTGGTTCGGGAAGTGCATAACAAAGGACTGTTGGACACTTGAGCGATATCCTTGCCTAAGATCATGTTCAAAATCGAGCTCTTGCCGCAACCCACCTCACCAAAGAGGATAACATTGTGCGTAGTTGGCTAGAAGATTAGACGTTCGAGGAATGGACTCAGTCAGTAAAGAGAGGTCTAATGATTAATTAAGGCTGGCATACCAAGGACCCCTTCCCACGACGTTGTGTTTTCGGTAAATACTTCCTCTCTTTTCCAGTCCGTGCATTGTATTCCCTTATATACGCTTCTATCCTTGTCGACACTTCAGAGTTCCATTCCGCCGTCAAAGTCAAGGGATCCGGAGGACAGTGTTCCTGCACCAGCGCCCATACTTTTTCCGCAGACTTCATATACTCCCGTTCGTAGATACCACCCCTTCCCTTCGTAGTAGTCACGCAAGCATGCCCTTCAAACGTCATATCCATCTTTTTGATGTCCTTCTCATAGTTAGTCCACCACTGGTCCATGTCGCTCTCTTGTTCCAAGCCCGTAACAACTAGCACGATTGGCACCTTTCCCTCACATACAATGCCGCAAAACAAGTCGTAGTTGACACGAAGTATGTCTGGCAATCGTGACCCACGTATACAATATATGATGAGGTTGATGCTACAAATTTCGTTAACCAGGTTGCAAAGGTTGTCGATTGCCTGGCTCGCTGGTACGGTTCCTTGTTCGCCTTCGTTCAGACCAGCAGTGTCCCAGAATGTGTATGTGTTGTTTGCACTCGGCGAGATGTCGAAGCTTTTATTGGATTCTGTACAACCGAATCCTTTGGAAGACACCTCCGCGACTTCCTTCAGAGCTAGCAGGTTGATCAACGAGCTCTTTCCTGCACCCGTTTGTCCGAAGACGATAACGTTGCGCGTTTGTGTGGAACGCTGGTTCACTATGTGAACTGATTGTCAATATCGGGCTTTGGGTAAAGTTGGTGGTACATACTGTCGAGCTCGAACTGCATGTGGTTGGCTTTGACGTATTTATTTGGAAGAAGGCGAGGGGGGAGACGAAAACAAACTCCAAGTACCCTGAAACCTGCACAGGTGTTAGATCGAGGAATCCACGCGTAGCCCTCGTGAATGGTGGCCTACCTTTGTGATGTTCACATTATTAATGGCAGACAGGGTAAAAATCTAAATCTAAATCCGTTCAGATTTTGTGTACAATGGGATTCCGTTTGTTGCAGAATTCCCGCGACAACACCAAAGTAAAAATTCGCAAGCAGAAACGACAGAACGAACTGAAATTGACGGGATTCGATTCAATCAGAAGGATAGCATACCCGGGTATTCTCATCACGACTTGGATGCATAATGTTACCACAAAAAAATGTTGTTGCGAGTCGTCCAAAGCAGATGTAATTGCGTTCCAGTCGGAGCTTTTCTATATCACACACTTGACATGTGACCATCCGCTTCCGATTTGGACACTACCAATTTTACCAAAGTCACGGTTAAAACTGCCATGTGCAACCTGGGTCCTGCAGGCTGCAGCAACGCTAACACGCCCTTCATGTTTGATCTTATTTGCCGCGTAATACTGCTTCATTCATCCATGCCATGATCTGGCAGTGTTGCCTTGCCGCGTGGATCAAACGCGGATACTTTTCAACGAATACAATTGTGCTGATATTCTACGACACACATCTTCATCTTCATCAATTGCTGTTAATTCCCTAGGTTTATGTCTCGAGGCAAGTGAATCCAATAGGACCTCACCAATAAAAGTAATGGTAATAACTGCTTCTCTTGCATAGCTGCAGTGGACCGTATGTATTCCAAATTCTATCCAAAAACACCTATCTCATTACAACCATGGTAGCAAGTCCCGTTACTCGTACGCCCAACATTGTTGTTTTTGGCCAGACGGGCGCAGGGAAGAGCTCGTTGATCAACCTGCTAGCTCGTAACAGCGTCGCGCTTACATCGTCCAAAGTATCCGGTTGTACAAAATCCAATGAAAGCTTCGACATTTCGCCCAGTGCAAACAACACATACACATTCTGGGACACCCCTGGTCTGAACGAAGACGAACAAGGAACCGTACCAGCAAGCCAGGCAGTCCACAATCTTTGCAGCCTGGTTAACAAAATTCGGAGCGTCAACCTCATTATCTATTGTATACGTGGGTCGCGATTGACAGACATAGTTCGTGTCAACTACGACTTGTTTTGTGGTATTGTATGTGAGGGAAAGGTGCCAATCTTGTTGGTCGTGACGGGACTGGAGCAAGAAAGGAAAATGGATGATTGGTGGAGTGAGAATTACAAAGCTGTCAAGAAGATGGGCATGAAAAAAATGGTCGGACACGCCTGTGTAGTTACGACAAGGGGGAGGGATAATGTATACGAAAAGGAGTATAGTGAATCTGCGGATAAGGTGTGGAAGTTGGTGCAAGAACATTGCAGTTCAACCTGGACGATGAAGACAAAGCATCCAGAGGAAGTTAGGGAGGGAATTGCCAAGTATATGAATGCTTATAATAAGCGTACTGCGAAGATAATTAGGGCCCTCTTACGATTGTTTCGGTGAATATCACTTGAACATCCTCGAGCGGACCCAATGCCATTCCTCGAGAGCTAGGTCCAGTATTATTAGAACTCTATTTTGTCCAAGTCGTATTACTTCAAGTGTGACTGTAATTAGGTTATTATTGTTTCTTCCGACAAACCTCCAAGGTATTGATTGAAACCAGTCTTCGTTCGAACTATTTCCAACCCCGCTTTCAGGATAGATTATGCTAATATTATAATACGGAACCTGTGGCTAAATGAAACTGGTCATAAGGGGGTCACTATAGTTTAATCTACCAAAGGAAACGTCGTTTCTTCAGGAACTTCATCTCTGCCTTCAACAAGGTAGCTTTCATCTTGACGGAATCGTCTTCATTCATATCGGCCTCCTTGATAAATTCGTCAACCACGTTGCCCACAGTATTGATGAATTCCAGTCGACGCCGAGGTAAAAAGCAAAGTGCCGTAGTGTATACGTTTCGATAGATGCGGGCAAACCATTCGTCGGTCTCCGTGTTCCATGGCGACTTTCTGTGAAACTGTGTGATGAGGTTGCGCAGCTTTGTCTGAGACCGACGGTATAGTTCCTCAAATTCGTTGTGTTTTCCCAGAACAGAAACCACACAGGCGATATCCTTGGGGAACATATTATACGTTTTGAAAGCTTTCATTATTTCGTTACGACGCGTTCCGTCTTCCAAGTTTTCTTCATTTTCCAAGCCTGTCATAACTAGGATAGTCGGAACGCGTTCCGCGCAAATGACTTTATGAAACAGAATCCAATTCGCCTGGGAATTTTCTTTGATCCTGCCTCGCATACAATAAACGAGCAGGCTTACACCGTCGAGTTGTCGGATGAGAGTGTACAGTCCCTCGATTGCTGTCCACTGGGGAACGCGTTCTTGATCTCCTTCGTTAAGACCCGGGGTATCGTGAATGCGAAAAACTGTGTCGCCAATTTGGGTTTCATAGCATTCGTTCTGGAACGTGCAACGCGTGGTGTCGTCATCAGAAACATCAGCGACGTCTTGGCCTATAAGCATGTTCACAATTGAACTCTTTCCAGAACCAGCGTCGCCGAACAAAATAATGTTGTGTTTAAGAGCCTAAATGAGAAGTGGGTACGGTCATCAAGATGATATTAACTTCGGCCAACATACCGAAGATGGCAATGGAGGCTGTGGCCTAGGACGTCGAGGTTTCGGTAAAACTCTTCTCTCCTTTCCACTCCGTGCATTATATTCTCTCATATACGCTTCCATCCTTTTCGGCACCTCAGAGATCCATTCTGATGTCAATGTCAAGGGATCTGGAAGACAATGCTTCTGCACCAGTGCCCATACTTTATCCGCAGATTGCAAATACTCCTGCTCGTAGAGATTATTCCTCCCCTTCGTGGTGGTCACGCAAGCATGTCCTTCAAACGTCATACCCATTCCCTTGACGTCTTTCGCGTAGTTAGTCCACCACTGGTCCATGTCGCTCTCTTGTTCCAGGCCTGTCACAACTAACACAATTGGCACCCGTCCTTCACACATAATTCCCCAAAATAAATCGTAATTGACGCGGACTATGTCGGTAAATCTTGCACCGCGTACACAGTATATGACGAGGTTGATGTTACGAAGGCCCTTTACTAGGTTATAAAGAAGATCGACTGCATCCCGCGCTGGTACGGTTCCTTGTTCGCCTTCGTTCAGACCAGCAGTGTCCCAGAATGTGTATGGATTGCGGTTCGCATTGGGAGAGATGTCGTAATGATGTGAGGGGGTGGTACAACCAAATACTCCAGAGGACACTTCTGCGATATTATTGCGAGCTAGCAGGTTGATCAAAGAGCTTTTTCCTGCCCCTGTCTGACCAAAGATGATGATGTTACGTGCATCAGCAGAAGGTTGAATTACTAGGCTTGGCCATTAACCTTTTGTATTTTGGATAAAGTCGACAATAGAATACGTACCATTTCCTATGTTGTCGTTCACTTGAGACATTTGGCAGATACTAGTAGCAGAGGTGGCAAGAGAGGGATAAATTTCAAGAGGTATAACTCAGTTGGGCAGTTGTATTGTTCAATGTTGGCCATGCGGGATCCACGCGAAAAGCTGCAGGCAACACGACCTGTGCCGAGACTGACCTCCGTAGTCACTCGTGTTCATGAAGTTTCCTCGAAGAAACCTCGAGGATTCCACCTTCAAATACAATAATGCTGCCTCCTTTGCACGATCCCTTAAACTCATCCGCTGCTTTCCCATATTATACATCTTTCTAAATGTCTTCTAAGGTAAGCCCGTTTGTAATTCCAGTTGGTTGACTGAATCCACTTCTCGATCGTCTAGTCTGAAAAGTACAACATTATCCTCTTCGGCGAGGCGGGTGCAGGAAAGAGCTCTGTCGTCAACATGATTGTAGGCGACAACGTTGCTCCAGTTTCAAGCAGTCCCATGGGTTGCACTTTTGCAAACACTTGCTACGAGACCAATTCTATCGAAACTCGCTCTGGAACCAGCAAAAGAAATACAAAATCTATTCTGTTCCGTGTCTATGACACTGTAGGGCTTAATGAAGGAGAACAAGGTCGTGTTCCTCATTGGAAGGCTGTCCAAGCGCTCTACACGCTCATCCGAGAGCTCGACGGTGTGAGCCTACTCATCTATTGCATGCGGGGGCGGATTAAAGAGAACTCTCGAGCCAATTGGAATCTGTTCCACAAAGTCATCTGTGCGGAAGAGGTACCTGCTATCGTGGTTGTGACAGGCTTGGAACATGAAGAGAACTTGACGGACGGGAAGCAGCGTAGCGAGCTAATGGCGGCCTTCAAGAAGTATCGAATGCACCCCAAAGACCTTGCCTGTGTCGTCCCTATCCGAGGCAAGCACAATGAGCATGCGGAGTTGTACGAGTGGTCGCAGACAGAGTTGCGAAACCTTATCGCATCAAATTACATCAGCCCACCATGGAGCACGAAAACAGACAAGTGGTTGTCCCGCGTTTACTGTCAAGTCCAAAAAGAAGGCTGCTTCCCTTCGAGTCGACTGGAATTTGTTGACACTATGAGGAGCGTTGTCGGCGATTTTGTCAAAGAGACTGGTATGAAAAAGGAGGACGAGGAGGAGCTGAAAAAGGTTTTACTTCAAGCGGAGAAGAAGTTGCGAAGAAGGTTTTAGTTTTATCTTTGTTGTAATATGTTTACGGTGTAACGTGTAACTTGTATCACTTCCATTGTTAACGAGGGTTAACACAATTGTCAATTTCAGTTCGTTCTGTCGTTTCTGCTTGCGAATTTTTACTTTGGTGTTGTCGCGGGAATTCTGCAACAAACG